>TARA_R110002096_G_scaffold84527_1_pt1 | contig 67451 bp, 65 predicted proteins | sample TARA_R110002096 | Tara Oceans TARA_R110002096 (sample SAMEA4397295) | marine metagenome | biome: Polar Biome; feature: [DCM] deep chlorophyll maximum layer (ENVO:01000326); material: water (ENVO:00002006), including particulate matter (ENVO:01000060) such as... | depth 35 m
CTGCATTAATATCTGGAATATTTGCAATTAACGTTGATAGTTCAGTTAATTTCATACGCGCGCTTCTATCATTAAGTTTAATAACTACAATTATAGCTTAATCGTAATTAGTTATCAATGCATAAAAGTTAATATCAACAGTTTCTAGGAACTATCACAGTTAAAATTATTTTTAAATTAGTTTATTAATTAATGCCAACATTTAAAATTTTGACTATGCCTATATATCTCTAATTATGCTTCAACAATAACATCAATGCCAATAGGTGAAAATTGATGTAGCCATTTAGCATCATCATTACCAACTCTTACGCAACCAAGACTAACTGGAAATCCAGGCATTTTAAATGCATGAATAGCGTATCCTTTATGAAAGAAAATGCAATAAGGCATAGGGGAGCCCCCTTTTGGAATAGGATATTTTGAAGATTGACATGTTGCTCCTTTTTTTCTATAAATTTTAAACTTACCTAAAGGTGTATTACGTTCACCATCTTCAGCTCCAGTATTAGCTGCTCCCCAGCGTAACAAATTACCTTTTGAATCATAAGCTGCATATGCTTGTTTAGAAATACTAATTACTATTTTTTTCTTATTAGTTTTTGATACTTTTTGAGGGAACGGTGAATATAATATATGAGAATTATTTATATCCTTTGGAATTATAATCCAATCTCTATATTTTAACGGCATATTAGTTCTGTTTAAATCCATAACTAATTGCCTGGTGTTTTTATCTTTAAATAAATTTTCCCATGTATCTTTTTTATATATTTTAATACATTTATATTTACTGTTATGACATAATTTTTTACCATAAAAAGGATCAGATGAATCACCAGATACGGCTAATCTTGCATTAAAACTTTTGTTTGCATCTGAATTAATGTCAGAGCATCCATAATTTAATATTACTAATATCCCGCATATTATAAATACTAATATTTTCATAACACTTATCTTGCTTAAAATAGTTAAAAACTTATAGACTTTCATTTCATATTCATAAAAAAGAAATTTAAAATAATATATGTTTTTTTATCGTTCGACAGGAAATTTAGCATCACTCCAGCTTCTAAATCCTCCAGCAAGAGATTTTACATTTTCGTATCCCATTCTTTGTAAGCTTTCACAACTTAATGCCGAACGTGTACCGCCGCCACAATAGATAACTATTTCTTGATTTAGTTTTGGGCATAATTCTTCAATGTTTAACTCCAACATTCCTCTTTCACAGCTAACTGCTCCTGGTAAATGCCCTTCTTGCCATTTATCTTTAGAACGAACATCTAAAATAAATAATTCTTTTTTAATATTTATTTGATTATTTAATTCTTCTATTTGAATCTCATCTATATTAGATTTTACTTCATTCATTAATTTTTTGAGTAAAGTTGTCATAGCTTGTATTCCTATAAAATATATTATTTAATTAATTATTTCTAATATAAATATTCTTACCAAGTTCCTGTATTTTCCATACTAACCCAAGGATCTTGTGAAGGCAAAGCTTCACCTTTTTGTAATAATTCAATAGAAATATTATCTGGTGACTTAATAAATGCCATGTATCCATCACGAGGAGGTCTATTAATGATAACACCCTGCTCCATTAACTTCTCGCAAGTATCATAAATATTATCTACTCGATATGCTAAATGACCAAAATTACGTCCAACACTATATTCCTCTAATGCATCCTTATCATCTGGCCAATTATAAGTTAATTCTAATAATGGAGATTTATATTCTTTGCCTTTTGACTCATCATTTGGCGCAGCAAGAAAAATTAAGGTAAACTTAGCTTTAGAATTTTCATGGCGGTTAAGCTCTACCATACCTAATTTATTACAAAAAAAATCTAAAGATTTATCAATATCACTAATACGTATCATTGTATGCAGGTATTCCATTATGATGTTATCTCCATATAAATATGTTATTAAATTATTATCTAAAAAATTAGGCTAATTACAATTACAACTTGAAATAACTCATAATCATAAAATTAAAGATAAAATTATAGCAATAAAATCTTAATTTTTAAATAAACTTATTTTATTACAAGACAAAATATATTTATACAAAGTTAACTTTATGATGATTATCTAAAAAATCAAATTAGTGCTAATATTGATATTATATTAATCAAAGACAAATATTCTGATGATTGAAAATCTTTTAAAATATTTAGAACGTGCCGATGCGATAATTAGTTTATTTGCAGTTGCTATAATAGTAATTGGCTTATCTATAGTTTCAGTAAGGTATTTATACAGATTTTGGAAAATAAAATCAAAACAAAATTTTACACTATTTAGAGTTGAATTTGGAAATGTATTAACTTTAGGTCTTGAAATTCTTATCCTTGCAGATGTTATAAGAACAATTATAGTAAAACCAACATTACAGTCGTTAATTTTTTTAATATTTATCATAGCGATTCGAATTATTGTCAGCTGGACTCTTAGCTTGGAAACAAATGGTTATTGGCCTTGGCAAAAGCCTAATAATAAGGAGCAAACCCATGTCTTATGAATTGCTTAAAAACCTTACGTTATTAGCTAAATTATTAGAGATAATAGGCGCTAGTGCACTTTTTTTTGGTTTTTTAATTGTAACCATAAAATGTTTCTATCTTTGTTTGAAAAATAAAAATATCTCTCCTATTCAAGATTATAAACGCTCCCTTGCTAGAGTTGTGTTAATTGGATTAGAAATTCTTGTTGCCGCAACAATAATAAAAACAATATCAGTCAATCAAACTATAGAAAACATTCTTCTTCTTGTTATTATAGTTACTGTTAGAACAATTCTTGGCTGGATAATGGAACTAGAAATAAAAGGCAAATGGCCTTGGCAAAGGTCAAAATAATAGTGCTATACTTATATATCATATGAAGAATATCATATGAATAAAATCATTAATTTTAATGAATAAATATTATTAATAACACATCAAATAAAGGTGAATTTTATGATATGGGTTATAACAGCTAATACAAATATGTGCCATATTTATAAATATAATAAAGCACCACCAGAATTATTTTTATTAAAAGAAATCAATCATCCAGAACTTAGAGCTAAAACTGGAGATTCTATGACTACCGAACAACCTGGTCACTATAGAACAAAAGGTCCAACATATGAAGCTTATACCCCATCTGTTGATCCTAAAGAAGTAGCAGTTGAGCAGTTTTCACAAGAAATATCTAAAATATTAGATCATAGTCGCAGTACAAATGAATATGAAAAACTTATTATAGTAACTCTACCTCATATGAATGGATTATTATTTAAGCATCTTAATAAACATGTTAAAAGCTTAGTTATCAATAATATTCAAAAAGATGTTATGCAGTTAGAAAATAATGATTTATTAAATTTTTTAAAAGAGCATACTAAATACCCAGATTGATAGTAAAACTTAAAATAAATAATTATATCCAACATATAATTATTTATTTTAACTCTCTTGTTTTATAAAACAGATAATTTGGTATTCTTTTTAAATAGTTACTAGCTAATATACCAAAAGTTGCTAATTTTTGATTTTCTAGAATTTTATGCAGTATATTTCCCCATTTTATTCTAGTTAAATATCTTTTACTCCAATCATCTTGGTATTCTTTATAGTTTTGATTTTTTGCATATTCACCTACCATCTCACCTGATGTAATAGCCATTGCAAGTCCATCTCCAGTTGCAGGATATAGACTTGCTGCAGCATCTCCAACATAATAAACATTATCTCTAGTTGGCATATCGCGTACCCCAAATTTAGGAATGCGAGCTTCTATCCAATTAGTTAATTCAAAATCAGCTTCAGAAATACATTTTTCTAAATCAGTATTTTTATAATCTTTTATAATGTTTTGCAAACAAGAACTAACGTTAGAATATTTTTCAAACTCTTCAAATTTAATTAAACAAGCTATATTAACCAAATTATTATCAACCGGAATCATACCAATATATCCTGATGGAAAAGTATACATATCCAAATGATTTCTTTTCCAAGAATATTTAACATGCGCCTTAAATCCCACATATTTAAATTTCATTTTATTAACAGGTAATACAGTTTGTATTGATGAATGTAGCTTTCCTGCTGCAATAATTAATTCTTTAGGAAAGAATTTACTGCCATCACTTGTTTTTACTGTAAAACAGTCATCTTTATTTTTTGAATATAAAATATCATCTACTGGTTTATTTAATAATACCTCAACTCCCATAGCAACAGCTTTATCTAACAACTTTTGTTCTAAATCTAATCTTTTAATAGCTTTAGCAGCAATTGGCAGATTATATTTAAATCTTTTATTTTTAGAAAACATATTCATAACTGGTATAGAAATAGGTATATTAATAGACCAGCGTTTTAATATCTCATGACATTCAGGAGAAATAAATTCTCCGCAAACTTTATTACTTGGAATTTTTCCTGCATCTAATAATACAACTTTTTCGTCTAATTCAGATAAGCGAATAGCTGCTGATAATCCTGCAATGCTGCCGCCGATAATCAAATATTTTTTGTTATTAACACTATCCATCTGAAAGCCCATTTCCATTTAGTTGAACAATAATTAAAATCTAATTTAGCTTTTTGTAGATATTTTTTCCAATCATTATACTGAAATCCTCTATAAATTGACAAAACTCCATCATGCTTGATTAATCTGTTATTAAAAAATAACGGGGTTATTAATTTAAAAGCAAACAATGCAATTTTTGATCGTTGTAAATCATTAATAATAACAGCCTGTTTTACAGCTAATGAACTCATTTTAAGAAACTTAATAATTTGTTCATCAGTTAAATGGTGGCAAGTTAATGTTGTAATAATAATATCTACACTATTTTCAGGTATTATATAATTCTCAGGATCAACTAATTTAAATTCTAAATTTGAATATTTTTTTGTTGGAAATTTATTTTGTGCAAAACTTATGGCATCTTTTGATGAATCAATACCTACTATTTTACAATCTGGGTATAATTTAGCTAATTTTGCTGAAAAAAATCCGCCCCCACAGCCAAAATCAATAATTAATTTAGGATTTGTTTTAAATTTAGATTTTACTTTTTTTAAAGCCCATAAATTTGCAGAATCTCCACCTAAATATCGAGATATTTTATCAAGTAATGTTAGGCATTCATTATACTCTTTATCAGTATAATGAGGTTTACCCAAGTCGATAATTTCAAGTTGTGTTGATCTATTTTGCATAATAATTTTCTAATAAAATTCCTTCAAAACTTAATCCTGGCCCAAAACCTATTCCTATGCTCCATGGTTTAACACTTGTATGTTCTTTTTGTAGAATTTCTTTTAAAACAAACAAAAAAGTTGCGCTAGACATATTGCCATATTTAGATAAAACCGAATAAGTGCTATCTAGACTCTCTGTAGGTATTTTCACAGCTCCTGCAATTGCTTCAATAATAGCTCTTCCACCAGGATGAATTGGCCATTCACAATCTGTATTATTAATATTTTGTCCTTTAAGTAAATTTTCTATAAATCTATTTGCATGTGTTTTTATAATATTTGGAACTTTTCTATCTAAATACATTAAAAAACCATAATTAGAAATATTCCATGTCATAAAATCTATAGTTTCAGGAATAATTTCTGAATAATTTTTTATTATTTTCCATAAAGGTTTCTCAAAATCTAAAGGATTAGCTCCAACAATTACAGCAGCTGCGCCGTCGGCAAATAAAGCATTAGGAATAAATTTTTCAAACTCATTTGTTGCCTGTACATGTAAAGAGCACAATTCTGTACACACTACTAAAATTCTGGCTTTTCCATTGCTTTGAGAAATTGATTTTGCAACAGACAAACCTTTGAATGCTCCAAAGCATCCCATATAATTAATTGCTAATCTATCTATATTATTAGATAAGTTTAAATTTTTTTGTAAATATGCTTCTAAACCTGGCGCATACATTCCGGTACATGAAATAGATATAACATGAGTTATGTCAGAACTATCTCCTCCCCATTGATTTAAAGCATCCTTAGCAGCTTGTAAACTTAGTTTAGGGGCTTCTTTAATATATATTTTATTTCTATCTTCTATCGACAAGCCTTTTTCTGAGTGCTCAGATTGCAATAAATAAGCAACTCCACTAAAATCTTCACTTTCTTCTAAAACAGTATGACGATTATTGATAGCCGATTTTTTAAATATTTCTTTAAAAACCCTTTGCCTTTTTGGATCTATATCACATAATTTATTTATTTTATCAAATATCTCTGATTGTTTAGAAATATATTCTGGAACAGCTGTTCCAATACTTAAAATAAATGATTCTAATGAATTATATTTTGTTTGCATTTAAAAATTAAATCCTGATAGTATAATTAAATACTACCACGTTTATTCATGAGAGTGATGCTTTTTATTTTGATTAATATTGTGAGAAAATCATTTGAATTATTAAACTACAATGCTAAATACATGTCCTATTAATGCAGTTAACCCCATAGCAAAAGCGCCCCAAAAAGTTACTCGAAAAGCACCAACAACAATTGATGCGCCACCAGCACTTGCAGCAAGTCCACCAAGAATAGCTAAAAAGAAAAGCGAAATAATTGCAACACCAGTTATTAAAGAATCTTCTGGAATAACACAGGCAAGTAACAATGGAAGAGCAGCTCCAATTATAAATGAACCTGCTGAAGAAAAAGCAGCTTGAATGGGTTTAGCATTAACAACTTCTGATATACCTATTTCATCTCTAGCATGTGCCCCTAATGCATCGTGAGCCATTAATTGTTCAGCTACTTGTTTTGATAGACGAGAATCAAGCCCCCTATTTTCGTATATTTTAGCAAGCTCATCTTTTTCAGCTTCAATATTATCTTCTAAAGACTTCTTTTCTATCTCAAGATCTGCTTTTTCCGTATCTAGCTGTGAACTAACCGACACATACTCACCGGCTGCCATTGACATAGCGCCTGCGATTAATCCGGCAGCACCTGCAAGTAATATGTTTTCTTGTGTTGAACTTGCAGATGCAACACCAATAATAAGACTGGCTGTAGAAATAATGCCATCATTTGCACCTAATACAGCTGCACGTAACCACCCTACTCGGTGTGATCTATGTATTTCATGATGCGTCATATATTATCTCAATATTTTTATAATTCTTTTATAACTTTCATAGAACTATAGTATATAAATCATAATTCAACTAGATCTTATGATAATGGTATAAAGCAGTTCGTATCATTATTTTTTAAATATGATAATATAATCCCATATAAACCAAATAATTAAAATAAAATGACTATTGAAAATATATTATATGAACGCAGTGAATCTAAATGCGAGCTATGTAAAGCAACAGATAACTTAAATGTTTATAAAGTGCAACCTAATAATACTGATGATATAAATGCATATGCTTTAATTTGCAATATCTGTAAAAAACAAATAGAAAATAAAGAAATGATTATTCCTCAGCATTGGCTTTGCTTAAAACAAAGTATGTGGAGTCAATTTCCAGCCGTACAAGTCTTAGTTTGGCGCATGTTACAAAATCTAAAGTCTGAGTCTTGGAGCACAAGTTTACTTGATATGCTTTATTTAGATGAAGAAACATTAGGCTTAGCTCAAGCAAGTAATGAGAATACTAATATTAATACAGAAAAACATCTTGACTCTAACGGAGTTGAACTGCAATCTGGAGATACAATAACCATAATAAAAGATTTGAAAGTAAAGGGTGCTAATTTTACTGCTAAACGAGGTACATCAGTAAAAAGCATAAGCTTAGTCCAAGATAATCCTGTGCAAATTGAGGGTCGAGTTAATGGTCAAAAAATTGTAATTTTAACTAAATTTGTTAGCAAATCTTAGATTAATAATATACAAAAATATATTTTATATCTTTGTGGTATCAATATTATTAACTAGTAATATTAAGCATTACCCTGCTATTATTAATATTAATTAAATTAATAAATTATAACTAATGCGACACGTACCAGTTGAACAAATTTTTTTATGGATATCTATTTTATTAATTATTAGTCTTGGAGCAAGCAAGCTATCGGGCAAAATAGGGATTCCTGCTTTATTATTATTTCTTGGGATAGGTATGCTCGCCGGATCAGATGGATTCGGTGGTATTTACTTTAACAATCCATATATAGCTCAACTTATAGGTGTTGCAGCATTAATTTTTATATTATTTTCAGGAGCAATAAATACTAATTGGAATAATGTTAAAAAAGTATATTTAAGTGGTACATCTCTTTCTACAATCGGTGTTTTTGTTACAGCCCTTCTTGTTAGTGTTTTTGTATATTATCTTTTAAATTTATCATTTATAGAAAGTTTATTACTTGGAGCTATAGTATCATCAACTGATGCAGCTGCAGTTTTCTCGGTTTTAAGATCAAATAAAACTAATATAGATGAAAACTTACAAACCGTTATAGAATTAGAATCTGCTAGTAATGATCCTATGGCTGTTTTATTTACAATATCCTTAATAAGAATATTAACTGTTGCTAATACTACTTATTTAGATTTACTCCAAATTATTTTTACTCAAATTTCAATAGGACTAATTTTGGGATGGATAATGGGGAGCATTTCTCCTTGGATTATAAACAAAATAAAATTAGAACAAGATGGTTTATATTCTGTTTTAGTTATCAGCTTAGTTCTGTTTACTTATTCGATAACAACAACTATGAATGGTAATGGTTTTTTAGCTGTTTACTTAACAGGCCTTTTAATGGGTCGAGTGCGCTTTAACCACAAAAAAAAATTAATTCATTTTAGTGATAGTATAACTTGGCTTATGCAAATTGCTATGTTTTTAGTATTAGGTTTATTAGTTTTCCCATCACAATTAGTAGGTGTAATTTGGATTGATATCATTATAGCCTTTTTCTTAATTATTGTAGCTAGACCTATTAGTGTTTTTATCTCATTAATGTTTAGCCAATTTAATATGAGAGAAAAATTGATGATTTCATGGGTTGGCTTAAGAGGAGCAGTACCAATTATTTTAGCAACTTTCCCTTTAATAGCAGATGTGCCAAATGCAAAAGGTATATTTAATTTAGTTTTTTTTATTGTTATAACATCTGTTTTAATACAAGGAACTCTTATATCATTTATGGCTCACATATTAAAGTTAAAAAAGTAAATTTTTATAATAAAATTTTACAAATTTATATGCTCAACCCTAAATCCTAAACCAATTTTTTTTGCTATAAGTTTTCTTGTAAATTGCCAACGTAAAACAAAACGCATAAACCAAGGCAAAGATAATGTTTTACTAGAATGTAATGCTTTATTTATGAGTTTATTCTGTATTATAACCTGAATTTTTTGTGTTACTTTTGTTGGGAAGCTTCTTCTTTTTTGAACCTTTTTTAATAAAAAATTAATATCTTTATTTTTGGTCAAAGCATCTCCTAATATATTAGCTGTAGCAACAGCATCTTGAATAGCAAGATTAACTCCAACTCCTCCAATAGGAGACATGGCATGAGCTGAATCACCAATACACAATAAATTATTTTTATACCATAATTTAAGTCTATCAACGCTTACTGATAGAATCTTAATATCACTCCAACACGATAATTCATGAATTCTTTCTTTTAAAAATGGTGCAACTTCTAATAGATTATCTAGAAATTTGTCTAACCCTTGTTTTTTTATTTTTTCAAAACTACCTTTTGATATAATATAAGCGCACTGCCAATATTTTCCTCTGTTAATCATTACAAGCATTTTACCAGAATGTACTTTTCCCATAATCTGATCTGGATCAGTTGAAAGGCGTGACACTCTCATCCATAAAACATCCATGGGTGCGCCTAGCTTAATCAGTTCCAAATTAGATTTTTTTCTAACAATAGAATCTCTTCCATCAGCACCAATAACTAAAGACGCAAATATTTTTATATATTTTTCATCTGAATAAGCTAATACTCCTGACACATGATTATCTTTATATAATAAATCTACTGCTTCAGTATTCATTAATAAATTAAATTTCAATAATTTTTGCGCATTATTAGATATGAAATTTAAAAAATCCCATTGAGGCATTAATGCAACATATGGGCAAGCTGTTTTTAATTTTGAAAAATCAGCTATAATATTGTTTTTACCTCCAATTTCCAACACAAACTGTTTAATTTTATCATGAGGTAATTTTAAAAAATTTTCTAATAACCCTAGTTCTCTTAATAATTGTAATGTAGATGGATGTATTGTATCTCCCCTAAAATCACGTAAAAAATCATTATGCTTTTCAAGTACTATGACATCTACACCTTTTAAAGCCAATAAATAACCACATATTAAACCAGCAGGCCCTCCTCCTACAATACAACATGATGTCTTTAATATTTTGTCTTTCATTAAACAAGAACCTATAATGTAATTAATTTTAATATTTATAACAATAACGTCATGGAAGAAAACAAGCACCTTAATTATTTGAAGCGTACTATAACAGTAAGCTCTGACATAATAAATATAATATATAATTTTATAAAAACAAATCAGACAATAAAAACAAGCGTAAATAACGTATATTCTGGTCTTGTAGATGGTATGTCAACAGCTGTCACTAATTTACCTAATATCATACAAGATAAAAAAAATTATAATATATTAAAAACATCTCTTGTCTTAAACCTTATGTTTTGTTTACCTATTTTGTTATATTATAAATTTTCTAGATTACTTTATTGTATGTTGCTTTCAAATAATAATGAAGATTTTGATGAAAATAGTTATTTAATAACTGATTATATTTTCTGCATCTTTTTTATTCAAAAGTTCTATAAAGATTATATTGGGGATAATCTATTCTTATTTACTACTACATCTTGGCTTCCAAAAAATAAAAACACCAATGTTATTTTAAAAAAATGTAACTGTAGTCAAAAAAATGATAATAAAAATATATTACTTAAATCTTTAAATTTTACAGCTGAGCAATTTTTGTTATTATTTTCTCAAAATCATATTATTTTAAAATTTAGCTATTATTTATTATTTTCTTTATCTAATGGCAGAAGTTTAATTAGAAACAATATAAATAAAGAAAATTCATGTGAAAAACATCAAAATAAACATCTTAATTCACACACTAGTTATGCTATTGGACTTGGCATGGCTTATTTAGCATTAATTAATTTATCATATAGTATAATAGCTAAAACAACTGGTGTTCATAGTCTATTTTTATATGATGCCTTATCATCAATTTTATACCAAATATTCCTAATAAACAGTAACTTTTCTTGTTGGCATCAAAAAAAAGATTTATATTCACTAAAATTACATCAAGTTTTAAATATCATTTCGTCTGAATTATTTAATAAACATGAACCAAATATAATTCTATTTATAGAAAAATGTAATTCAAAAATTGATAACAACCAACAAAATGAATCTTTTATAAAAATAAAATATTACTCAAAGGAAGCTATTAAAATATTTATTATTCCCAATAATTTGCAAAGTATTGATAAAATATCAAGAAATAAATCTTTTCAATTATTCTGTTATTATAATTATTCAATTATTAAAGAATCTCTTGATCTATTAATTACTAAAAAACAACAGCTGGATGCGACAAGAGAATTTCAGTTACCTATTTTATATATTATATTAAAATATTCATACCCAACTATGTTAGCAAAAATATTTTATTTTTTAGTAGAAAGTAAATTATATACAGTTGAAAACATTGAAGCAGTAAGTTTAATTATAGATAAAGCTATATACGCTTACAAAGATACAGGTTTTGATATTATTGATCATGAAGAAATAAAAAAAACAAATCCAATAGCTTCTTCTAACTCTGAATTTGATTTAGTTGAAGAGTATCCAATGCAACATGATGAGTCTTATAATAAATTACAAAATAAATAAAAATAAACTTAATAATATAGAATGTAAATTATTTTGATTTTTTTTACTGCAATGTTGGCATAAAAAATTGATTATTTTCAGTATAACTGCTTGCATCCCATTTGGTTGTTATTGTTTTAAGTCTAGTATAAAACCTAACTCCTTCTAAACCATGCATTCCATTTGTGCCAAACAAAGAATTTTTCCAGCCACCAAAACTATGAAATGCCATAGGTACAGGAATAGGGACATTAATACCTACCATACCAACTTCTACTTCAGAGCTAAACTGCCTTGCTGATGCCCCATCTTGCGTATAAATAGATGTACCATTTCCATATTGGTTATTATTTATAAGAGCAATAGCCTCTTTTAAGCTTCCTACTCTAACTATACATAAAACTGGTCCAAAAATTTCTTCTTTATATATCGTCATGCTTGGTTTCACGTTATCAAATAAAGTTGGTCCCACAAAAAAACCTTTTTCATGACCTTTACAAGTAAATTTTCTACCATCTTTTACTAATGTTGCTCCTTGCTCAATACCTGTATCAATATAACTAATTATTTTGTCTTTATGTTCTTTGGTTATAACAGGACCCATTTCAGAACCATCAACATCTCCAGGAGCGATTTTCAAAATATCTATTTTACTACTTAAAGAAGAAATTATTTTGTTTGCTGTATCATTACCAACTGCAACAATTACAGAAACAGCCATACATCTTTCTCCTGCAGATCCAAATCCAGCTCCCATTAGCCCTGCTGTAGCATCATTCATATTTGCATCAGGCATTAATACACAATGATTTTTAGCACCACCCAAAGCTTGAACTCGTTTACCATTTTTACTTGCTGTCTCATAAATATACTTAGCAATTGGCGTTGAACCTACAAAGCTTACAGCAGCTACATCTTTATGATGCAATAAAGCATCCACAACTTCTTTGTCTCCATTTACTATGTTAACAACTCCTTTTGGTATGCCAGCTTCATGTAATAATTTAATAGCAAGCATTGATGCCGATGGATCTTTTTCTGATGGCTTTAAAACAAAAGTATTGCCACATGCTATTGCAACAGGGTACATCCACAAAGGAACCATTAGTGGAAAATTAAAAGGAGTTATTCCAACACAAACTCCAACAGGTTGACGTATTGAATAAGTATCCATAGAACTAGATACTTGATATGACATATCGCCTTTTAATAATTCAGGAACCCCACATACAAACTCAACTACCTCTATCCCTCTTTGAACTTCGCCTAAAGCATCAGCATATACTTTACCATGTTCTTTTGATATAGATTTAGCTAAACACTCTTTATTCTGATATAAAAGCTCTGTATATTTAAATAAAAATCTAGCTCTTTTTAAAGGACTTAGTTTTGACCACTCTTTTAATGCCTCTTTGGCCGATTTAACTGCTAAATTTACATTATCGGATGTACCCATTGAAACTTTGGAGATAACTTCGCCTGTTGCCGGATTAAAAATATATTTGGTTCTTTCACTTGAATCAATGCACTTATCATCAATATAATCTGTAACTACGTCCATGTTTTTATACATATTTTACCTTATCTTACGATCAAAATTCTTTTTATTAAAAAAGACTTACGTATAATCTTTTATAGTCATATTGTTGGTAAAATACAATTAAATATTAAAGTTTTTTAGCTAAAAGAGTAAAATAATTATCCTCTGATTTAATGTATTTTTTTAATGGTTCACCCAAATCTGCAGCTTTGGATATTTCTGTTTGCAGTGGTATTTTAGCCCAAATAGGAATATCTAATTTTTTAGCAAACTCATTTACATTACCTTCAGTAAAAATATGGCTAAGTTCATTACAATTACCACATTTAAATCCAGACATGTTCTCAATAATCCCAAGAACAGGAACATTAAGTTTTCTAAACATATCTAAACCTTTTTTAGCGATATTAACTGCAACTTCTTGCGGTGTTGTAACGACAATGGCGCCATCAAGTTTAGAATTTTGAATAAGTGATAACTGAATATCACCAGTGCCTGGAGGCAAGTCGATTAACAAATAATCAAGTTCACCCCAGTTAACATTATGTAAAAGCTCTCTTAAAATTTTTATTATCATAGGTGATCTTAAAATTAAAGGCTTGTCTGTATCAACTAAAGCACTAACTGATATTAATTTTACTCCATGTGACTCTAACGGAATAATTTTATTATTATCATCAAATCCTGCCTGCTTTGACATACAACCAAATATTTTAGACTGAGTTGGACCATAAAGATCAGCATCAATAATGCCTACTTTATAATTTAAGTCTGCAAGAGCCATTGCTAAATTAGCTGTAACAGTTGATTTACCAACTCCACCCTTACCTGAACCTATCGCTATGATTTTTGTTTGAGACATATTTACAATTACATATTAAAAAGTTTATAAAACATCTAATAATTCGATATCAAAAATTAATGTACTATTAGGTTGAATTACAGGAGGAGCACCTCTTTCACCATACGCTAAAGTTGGATGTATATATAAAGTCCATTTATCTCCAACACGCATTTGCGTTAAAGCATTAGTCCAGCCTTTAATAACCATATTAAGCGGTAATTCTATGCTTTTACCTTGATCAAAAATACTTCCATCAATATTTTTACCAACATAATTAACTAATACAGTAGAATTTCTCTTAGGTAATTCACCGGTTTTATCACCAGATTTCTCGATTTGATATAATAAACCTTGCTCTAGCTCTACAATACCTGCTTCTTGAGATTTAGCTTTTAAAAAATCTTCCCCAACAGCTTTATGATCTGTCATAATTTTAGTACCTTTGATTATTTTTATAATCCTACTACTTTAAATTAAAAATAATTAAAGTCAAATTACAATAAATCAGTGACGTAATCTATTTTTGTAACATTATCAATAAACATAGAAAAATCTGTATAATCAATGTATTCTCCTGTAATACTAGATAACTCAAAAATAGGTAACTCTATATATTGTATAATCTTAGCTTGAGATTCTGACTTTGGATTAAACACCCCTTTTTTCTTATAAAAAGCTTCATCACTCAATCCTTGCTTGCAATGCTCACAATGATTTCTAAAAAATCGTTCTTGATCTTTATTAGGCCTGCCTAATTTAAAAGATGTACATCTTGCTTTTAAAAAGTCTTCTAAAACTTCAGGAACTTCAATAATATTTTTAAAAATGAATATACCTTTTTTATCTTGTACAGCTTCAGCATATATAGCATAAACTGTAGTATATCCTTTACAAGACCAGCAACTAGTAATTGCTCTTAAAAGACCTAAATTTCCTATTTCATAGATATGTAAATTTTTATGATTCTTTAACGTTTTCTTAATACTAGCACAAAGCCAAGGCTTAAATATTTTTTGATCTTGATCAGATAATATAAACCAATATTTAGCAATAGGATCCCACATAGCTCCTAATGACTTAACTAAATTTTTTTCTTCAAAAGAAACATTTAATATAACTTTGGAAACTTTGGAAACCTTTGAACTCATTATAATCCTATTTTAGCTGTTTTGATTGTACTGTTTTAACTCTATATAGTGTTATACTTAATCATCATTTAAAAACTTAATTTCTATCAGTATGATATCAAATCTAAAAAAAAGCATTAACATTTTTTTTCATGAAGTTTATTTTAAAATAATTAATCTTTTTGATAAATTAATTAAGTCTAAAATTATTGTTAAGACTGAAGATACTAAGCATAACTTTACTATTTTTATTAAAGAAAATTATTTCTTTAAATCATTACATATAAATAATACTGAAATAATCCAAAGTAAACTATATAAAAAAGATCCATCCCATCTTTCTTTAATAACGTCGCAAGCTTTAATTATACCTACAATTCTCCATGAAAATCCCACGGAATTATTAATAATTGGGCTAGGTGGAGGAGATATTATTAGATATTATAATAAATATTTTCCAAATACTAACTTAACTATTGTTGAGAAATCTAATGTTATTATTAATTTGTTTATGAAACACTTTAGTGATGAAATACAAGTAAACCATAACAGTAATGCGAATCAAAACAATACTGAAAACTTATTTAATGTTATTAATGATGATATTTTTGACTTAATAAAAAACCAAAATAAAAATATTAATTTTACAGATAAAAAATTTGATACGCTTATTTTTGATGGTTTTGTTGATTTTAATTGCATTAATAAAGTTTTTCTAAATACCATTTTTAATAAATTAAATGATAATGGTATAATAAGTTTTAATTTTCTTTTCCCTAATGAACAAAAATTTATTCAAACATTAACAATTTTTCAAAATTATTTTAAAGATAATATATTAATTATATATAGTAATAAAATTCATAACACTATAATTATAGGCTGCAAAAGCCCACATTATACTAGATATTTTAAGGCTCTTGAGTCTCATAATATAATCAAAAACTTACATTTTAATAAAAAACTTGGTTTTATTGCTGAGTTTACTTAAATTAATATAATTATAAAATTTAAAATTAGATAAAAATATGTAAGTTTCTGGTTGCTAAAATAAGATTAGAACAGACAATTAAAATCAATCAATGTGTATTGTATCATCGAAAAAAGACACTTCTCCTGTAGCTATATTATGATACCCACCAGCTATGCCACATTGTCCTGAATCAATCAATTCTTTTAATATTGGGCTATGCTCCATAATAAAATCAACTGTTTTTTTTATATTAATAGCCGATACTTTTTCTACAAACTCATCATTAGCAGAACAACGATTTTCTGTAACGCTTTTTTCATCACAAATAGCGGGATTTATCTTTTTTAGCAACTCTGTTAAATGGCCTAATTCAATTTGATCACAAGCTCCTTTGATTGCACCACATTTAGTATGTCCTAAGACTATAATTATTTTAGCACCAGCTATTTTACATCCAAATTCCATGCTACCTAAAATATCATCGTTAACAATTGAACCTGCGATACGTATACTAAATATGTCGCCTAAACCTTGGTCAAAAATTAATTCAGCAGAAGTTCTTGAGTCTATACAACTTAAAATAATCGCAAAAGGATGCTGCCCATCAGATGTATCATTCGCTTGTTGTAATAAATTACGGTTTATTTTTAAATTATCGACAAAACGTTTATTACCTTCTTTTAATAAATCTAAACCCCTTTTGGGTGTAATTTCTGACTGCATTTCTTTTGTTAATGTTTTCATAAATAGATCCTTTTAATAACAACTATAAACTATATTGGTTCGATAAACCCTATAGTCTGAAATTTAATGTTTTTTGTTGCAGAAGTTTCTTTAAATTCTTTAAATAATACAGCAACATCATAGGATATAGATTTAGAGTTAGAGCAATCTATAATTACTGTTGAATTTTTTGGTATATTATTTAATAAATTAATAATACTGCCTTTATTAAAAAATGATACCTCTTCAGCTAATGTTATATGATGTGTAGTATCACCATTTTGATGTTGAATTACATCTTTTAAATGATACGTATTACGATAACTGTGTTTAAGAGCATAAAACAATCCAATTATTAAACCTATTATCACTCCTTTTAATAAATCTGTTAATAATATTGCAAATACGGTAATAATAAATGGCACAAATTGTTCTTGACCAAGATTATACATATCTTTAAATAATGATGGCTTTGATAATTTATATCCTACTAATATTAATATTGTTGATAAGCTTGCCAATGGCAGCATATTTAAATATTTTACCATTGTTACAGAGCTAATTAATAAAAGTACACCATGCAAAATGGCTGATAATTTAGTTTTTGCCCCAAAATTAATATTTGCGCTGCTTCTAACTATAACCTGCGTAATCGGTAATCCACCAATAAATCCTGATATAATATTACCAAATCCTTGAGCCATTAATTCTTGGTTGGTTGGAGTAATCCTTTTTTGAGGATCTAGTTTATCTGAAGCTTCTACACATAATAATGTCTCTATGCTTGCAACCAATGCTAAAACTACAGCAATATGCCAAACATCAGGATTAGTAATAGCATGAAAATCAGGAAAACTAAACTGACCTAAAAAAGCACTAAAACTATCTGGTACTGGTAATCTTACTAAATGATCGCCTTTTAAACTAAAGCTATTAAACCAATATTTAAAAACACTATTTAAAAATATACCAAGTAAAACAACAAGTAAAGGCGCAGGTATGCTCTGAAAAAATTTATGTTTTTTTATTAGTTTTAAGTCCCATATAACCAATATAAATAATGATAAAATGGATATAATTATTGCAGCTGGCGAAACATGAGCAAGCGCATTAAATACATTAGAAAAAGAATTTTCTCCATTTAACTGATGAAAATAAAAAACACCAATATAATCCGAATCATAGCCTACCATATGAGGTATCTGCTTTATAATGATAAGCAGTCCAATTCCTGTTAACATGCCTTTAATTACAGAGCTTGGAAAAAAACAAGAAATAAATCCTGTCTTATAATATCCCATTAAAAGCTGGATCACACCGGCCAAAACAAGTGATAATAAAAAAACATTCCATGACCCAAGTGTATTGATAGCTGCAAAAACTATCACTACTAAACCAGCAGCAGGACCACTAACACCAACACTTGAACCACTAACTATCCCAACAATAATACCACCAATAACTCCAGATATTATTCCTGAAAAAAGTGGCGCACCAGAAGCTAGCGCAATCCCAAGACATAAAGGCAGCGCAACTAAAAAAACAACAATGCTGGCTGAAAAATCATTTTTAAAATTTTCAAACATAATTCTAACTAACTCTATTTATTGAATATATTTAAATTATATAAAATCATTTGCTTAAATCCAAATATAAATAAACATCATATTTGATTATTAATTAAAGATTTTAAAACGCACTAATTCCAGTCAAGGCTCGACCAATCGATAAGGTATGAATATTATCAGTACCTTCATAAGTAAACACTGATTCTAAATTATTCATATGCCTTATTACATTATACTCTAAACTAATACCATTCGCCCCCAGTAAGTTTCTAGCAGATCTAGCTATTTTTAAGGCTTCAAAACAAGAATTTCTTTTTATTAAAGACACCATTACATGATCAATTTTATTTTGATCTTTTAATTTAGCAACATGTAAATTTAAATACATAGCTTTACAAATTTCACTATACATATCTACCAATTCTTTTTGTATTAACTGCTTTGTTGCAATTGGTTTATTAAATTGTTTGCGTTCTTTTACATAATTTAGAGCTATTTCATAACAATTTCTAGCAGCTCCCATTGCTCCCCAAGCAATACCATATCTTGCTTGCGTTAAACAACTTAATGGGGCTTTTAAGCCAATATCTGATCCTGGCAAATAATTATCATCACTTACAAAAACATTATTTAACCCAATTTCTCCAGTAATAGATGCTCTTAAGGACATTTTATATTTTAGCTCTGTAGTATTAAATCCTTTTGAATCACTCGGTACTATAAAGCCTCTTATGCCATTATCTGTATTGGCCCAAATAATTGCTATTTTAGCAATTGTTGCATTTGTAATCCAAAGTTTGCTGCCATTTAATATCCAACCACCGTCTGTTTTTTTTGCAAAAGTTTTCATACTAGATGGATCTGAGCCAGAATTAGATTCAGTTAGACCAAAACAACCTATAATATTTCCTTTAGCCATTTCAGGTAAATATTGCTTTTGTTGCAACTTTGTTCCAAAACTATATATAGGATACATACACAATGAACTTTGCACCGAAACAAAACTTCTGATTCCACTATCTCCTGCTTCTAATTCCTGACAAGCAAGGCCATAACAAATAGAATTTAATCCACCACCACCATATTCAGTGGGTAAATTCATACCAAATAAGCCAAGCGAGCTTAACATTTGGACTAATTCCATAGGAAAACTTGCTGTTTCATAAGAATTTAATAATAAAGGCCTTACATCTTCATTTATAAAATTTCTAACTGTATCCTGAACTAGCAGCTCATCTTCAGTTAACTGCTCGCTAAAAAACAAAAAATCTTCCATTTTAATCCCTTTTTATTAAATTTTAATATTTTAATATTTTAATATTTTAATATTTTCTTTTATTTTTTATTACTATATCTCTTTATATTATTAAGTTTTATATAAATAAGCATTATACTACTTACTATATAGAATATTTATTATATAATATGCAATTAGCACTAATCTACTTATTTAATATTATAATTTATCTTTAAAACTTGACATTATGGCTATACAAAAACACACTGCAAAATTAATCAATAAAGAAATAATTGGTAATAATATACTGGAACTTTCTTTAAAAATAGACCCTATAGAATCTTCTGAAATTTTTAATTATATTCCCGGTCAATTTATATCTATTCATTTTAATTATAATGAAAAAGAATTAAAACGTAGTTATAGTATTTCTAATTCACCGAATGCTGATAATATTATTAAATTTGCTATATCAAAAGTTCCTGAAGGTGCAGCTACAGAATTTTTATTTAATATACCATTGAACACTAAACTTACAATAAGCGGTCCTGTTGGTCGTTTAGTTTTACCTGATGTTAACTCAAATAATCATCCGAAACGTTATGTTTTAATAGCAACAGGAACTGGAGTTACTCCATATAAAGCAATGTTAGAACAAATAAATGAAATTTCTAAAATAAATAATACTGAATTTTTGTTATTATTTGGCGCAAGAAACTTTAGTGAATCTATTTATTTAGAAGATTTTAATAATTTTTCTAATTTTAACAGTAATTTTAATATTAATATGTTTTTTAGTAGACTTTCAGAAAAAGATATTTATGATAGCAACCATTATATAGGCTATGTCCAAAATAATTTTGACAAAATAACTCCTGAATTAAATCCAGAAAACGACATAGTATATTTATGTGGTAATCCTAATATGATTGATGAAACATTTGAGATTCTAAAAAACAAAGGATTTACAGCAAGAACAGTTAAAAGAGAAAAATATATATCTTCTAAATAGCCTTTTTTTAAATTTCAGACAAAAAAATAGCCTCAACTTGAGGCTATTTTTATATAAGCTAAAATTAAACAAGCTCTTTTAATGCTTTTAAAGCAGTAACTTTTGCAGTAGTTCTTTTAGGCTTGGCTGAAATCGTAATTTCTTCGCCTGTAAAAGGATTTCTACCTTTTCTTGATTTAGTTGCAGGCTTAATTGCTTTGCGTACTTTAATACCTAATTCAGGTAAAGTAATTTCACCAGAGCCGCGCTGCTTTAAATGTCTTGCGATTTGATTTTGCAAAGCTTCCATAACACTTTTAACAGCTTTTTTTTCAAGCCCAGTTGCTTCAGCCAAATCAGTATAGATTTCAACTTTAGTTTGTTTTTTAGGAACAGCAGATGTAGCAAGTTTTGATACTGCTGCTGGTGCTTTTTTTACTGTAACTTTTGTAGCTGCAACTGTTTTTTTAGTTTTAGCTTTAGTTGTTTTTTTTACCATTCAAATATCTCCTAGGATATAAATTTATTTAATATTTATATTATAATAAAATTATTCAATATAATGGAAAAAATTCAAGTTTTTTTAACTATTTTTTTCATTAAGAGACCGAATTGTACGCTATTTTATAAATAAAAGCTAGATATTATCTATTCTAATAATAAGATTAAGCAAATAAAAAGCACAATTTCTAGAGAAAAAACTATGACTAATAAAGAATCTATTGGTAAAATAACTTTATAAAAAAAGATTGATTAATAATATAACAGGAGAATCAGATATCCATGTCTACTACAAAAAATATCTCAAATGATAACAATAATAAGTTTCGTATAGAGCATGATAGCATGGGTGAGCTTAAAGTACCTGAGTCAGCGTTATATGGGGCTCAAACGCAACGAGCTTGTGAGAATTTTCCTATTAGTCATCACAAAATGCCTAAAGAATTTATTAAAGCTATGGGGTTAATTAAAGCAAGTGCGGCTGAAGCTAATAATCAATTAGACTTATTAGATAATGAAAAGACAAATGCAATAGTTAAATCAGCACAAGAGCTAATAGAAGGCTTGCATTATGAACAATTCCCAATAGATGTATTCCAAACAGGCTCAGGAACTAGCACTAACATGAATACTAATGAAGTTATTTCTCATCTTGCTAAAAAATATACTAAAGAAACTGTTCATCCTAATGATCATGTAAATATGAGCCAAAGTAGCAATGATGTTATACCTACAGCTATACATGTAAGCGCAAGCATTCTTGTTTATACAAAACTAAAACCAGCTCTAGAAAAGCTTTATATCGCACTTAAGAAAAAAGCTGAAACCTGTAAAGATATTGTTAAAACTGGTCGTACTCACTTAATGGATGCTATGCCTGTTACGTTAGAGCAAGAGTTAAACTGTTGGGCTCAACAGATTTTTTATTCTAAACAACGTATCGATAATATTTTACCAAGATTAAATTTATTAGCTCAAGGTGGGACAGCTGTTGGAACCGGAATTAATGCTCATCCAAAATTTGGCGAAATTTTTGCAAAAAAAATATCTAACCGAACGAATATTAATTTTACTACTAGCCCTTGTTATTTTGTGGAACTTAGCTCTCAGGATACCATACTAGAGCTATCTGGTCATTTAAAAACACTTGCAGCAAGTTTAATGAAAATATCTAATGATTTAAGATGGATGAACAGTGGGCCACTTACAGGACTTTCTGAAATAACATTAAAACCTCTACAACCTGGTAGTAGCATTATGCCTGGTAAAATAAATCCTGTAATACCTGAAGCTGTTTGTATGGTTGCAGCACAAATAATTGGACATGATGCTGCTATTACCGTTGGTGCACAATCAGGAAACTTCCAATTAAATGTAATGCTGCCTGTTATAGCTCTTAATATTATAAACAGTTTAGAAATCTCTGCTAATGCATGTGAAGTGCTTGCTGATAAAGCTATTAAAGATTTCATAGTAAATGAAACTAATTTAGATAAAAATTTATCTTATAATCCTATATTAGTTACTGCTTTGAATCCTATTATTGGCTATGAAATTGGCGCAAAAGTAGCTAAAACAGCTTATGCTGAAAAAATATCAGTGAAAGAAGCAGCTAAAAAACTAACAACTTTATCTGATAATGAATTAGATAAAATATTAGATCCACTAGCTTTAACTAAAGGCGGAATTTTCGGGTAATTTAAATAATAACAATAATGTGGCTCAAGAACTTTGAGCCACTTAATAAATATAAATACCTAATATTAACAATTATTCACCAAAAATTTCCTGAATAGATAAACCATTTTTATCTAGAATTTCTCTTAACCTTTTTAAAGCTTCAACTTGAATTTGTCTAACTCTCTCCCTTGTTAAACCAATAGCTTTTCCAACCTGCTCTAACGTATTAATTTCAAAGCCATTTAAACCAAATCTACGCTCCAAAACCTCTCTTTGCTTTGAAGATAATTGATTAATCCAATAACTAATATTATCTTTTAAATCAGAATCTTGTAAAACTAAAGCTGGATCAAGATTAGCATCGTCAGATATAGTATCAAGTAAAGATTTATCAATTTCATTACCAACTGGTACATCAACTGATGCAACTCGCTCATTTAAACCTAGCATTTTTTTGACATCTTCAACGGGCTTATCCAAAACGGCAGCGATTTCTTCAGGTGTTGGATCATGATCTAATTGATGCGATAATTTCTTAGCTGTTCTTAAATAAACATTAAGCTCTTTTACAACATGAATCGGTAGTCTAATAGTTCTTGTTTGATTCATTAATGCCCGCTCAATAGTTTGCTTAATCCACCATGTGGCATAAGTAGAAAATCTAAAACCTCTTTCAGGATCAAATTTTTCTACGGCTCTAATTAAACCTAAATTTCCTTCTTCAATTAAGTCTAATAAAGTAAGCCCTCTATTAATATATCTTCTTGCTATTTTAACAACTAATCTTAAATTACTTTCAATCATTTGAGCACGCGCAGGCATTTCTCCTTTTTGTGCTTTTCTTGCATAGTATACTTCTTCATCTGCTGTTAAAAGAGGTGAATATCCTATTTCACTTAAATATAATTGAGTTGCATCTAAAAAAGAGCTTGTTTCATCAAAATTTTTTGAAATTCTGCTTTTTGCTTTTTTTGTTCTAGACGCAATACTAGCTTCACATTCTGTTACATCAAATGGTTTTTTATCTTTCTTTTTTGCTTTAATTTCTCTTTTTACTTCTGTTTTTGATATATCTGAAACAATTGTTGACATTGCTTCTTTAGAATCATCAGTAGTAATATTTAAAATCCCTTTATTTGCCATAAATCAAGCCTCGTAATTGATTAAAACGAAACTACAAAATAAACTTAATCGGGTTTACAGGTTTTCCTTGATAACGAATTTGAAAATGCAACATCGCTAGCCCATCATTTCTTAGCCCAGATTTAGCTATTTTTTCTCCAATTAAAACATCCTGTCCTTCTTTTACTAAAAGTAAGTTATTGTATGCATAAGCACTTAAATAATCACCCTCATGTTTTATTATGATAAGCTTTCCATATCCCTTAAGTCCACTACCCGCATATACAACCTTTCCGGATAAAGCCGCCAAAATATCTTGACCTTTAGGTATTAAAATATCAAGTCCTTTATTGTACTTGCTGAGTTTATAAATTTTTTTGTGCTTTGAAATGTTATTTGTTTTTATAGGGAAAGCCCATTTAACACTTCTAACATTTTGTTTTGTAAGATTTTTTTTGACGTTATTCTTTTGAATACTTTTCTGAACTATCTTATTATCATCACTATAATTAAGATTAAGCTTCATTCCATTATAAAGTTTATATGGAGAAAACAGATTATTTACCATGGCTATTTTTTTATGATCAAGCCCATGTCTCCATGCAATCATATACAATGTCTCACCTGATGTTACGACATGCTCCCACTTCTGATTCCTTTTAGGTTTAGTTAAATTGACAATTTCAACCGATTTGGTCTCAGAGCATCCAGTGATAAACATTATAAAAGCAACAATACTAATGGTAAAATATACTTTTGCAAATATTTTTTTTATTAATAGATCTTTTTTTATCATAACTATTTTTAATAATAGCACATATGTGCTTTATTAAGTTAGTTTATAAATTAATATAGCAAATATAAAAATCAGAATAGAACCATATCCTATGATATCAATCCATTTATATATTGCTTTTTCAATTTTTGCTCCAAAGTAATATATAAAGCTACTTACCAAAAAAAATCTTAGTCCCCGTGAAAAAAAAGATATAATAACAAAAGCTGGAAAATTTAAATGCAGACTGCCAGATGTAATAGTAAACAATTTATATGGTACCGGTGTAAAACCTGCAATAAAAACTAACAAAATCCCCCATTTTGAAAACCATTGTTCAATTAAATAATATTGTGGTTCATAGCCAAAATTTTGGATAAAAGTTTCGAATATAAAATTAAAAGCTAAAAAGCCTATTAAATATCCCAAAATTCCACCTAAAACAGAAAAAATAGTAGTCCAAAGTGCATAACGCCAAGCCTTACTTGGTGTTGCTAAAGACATTGGAATTAGCATAACATCTGGCGGAATAGGAAAAAATGAAGACTCAGCAAAACTGATACCATATAAAAAATATTCTGAATTTTTTGTTGATGATAAAGCTAAAGTTTTATCATAAAGTTTTTTAAACACTGCGGTTCCTTTATAAAACTTATTATATCAGTCTTAGTAAATTTATAATTTATAATAAAGACTTTCAAATATTTATGTTTATTAACCCCATAACTCACTTACAAGATATGGGGAAATAAGTAATCTTATTTAATTACAGATTAAAATTTTGTGTCCACTTACTTAATTTTTCTATTTTTTCATGAGCCGTCATATCTATTTTCAAAGGAGAAATTGATACTTTTTTAGCATGAACAGCATGAAAATCTGTACCATCACCAGCATCAGCTTCAGCTCCAGCAGGACCAATCCAAAAAAACTCTCTTCCTCTAGGATCCAATGCTTTGATAATTGGTTCTGCTTTATGTCTATTGCCACATCTTGTTATTTCAATGCCTTTAATTTCTTCCAACGGCAAATCAGGAATATTAATATTTAAAATATTATCTTTTCCTAATTTATTCTCAATAGCATGCTCAACTAACCTTTTTGCTATAATAGCTGCAGCTTTATAATGGCGAGGATTTTCCGCACCTTGAGATAATGCTATAGCTGGATATCCCAAAAAACGACCCTCTATTGCTGCTGCAACAGTTCCAGAATATAATGTATCATCCCCTAAGTTATAACCAGCATTAATTCCAGAAATAACCATATCTGGATCAAAATCTAAAAGTCCTGTAATTGCAAGATGAACGCAGTCTGTAGGAGTACCATCTACACTATAAAACCCATTATCAAGTTTTGTGCATCTTATAGGTCTATGGAGAGTTAAAGAGTTGCTTGCCCCGCTTTTGTTTCTATCTGGTGCAACAACTACAACTTGAGCTATTTCAGATAAAGTTTCGGCTAAAACTCGAATACCTTCTGCATGAACGCCATCATCATTACTTAATAATATTTTCATATAGCTCCTTAATTAATTTGGTAAAATATTTCGTCTTGTCTTATATAACCTAAGTCTTTACGTGCAATTTCTTCTATTAATAAATTACTATTTTTTAAATTAATAAAATCTAAATAGAGTTCGTGATTTTCTTGTTCTAATTTTGTATTAATTTTATACTGTTTTGAGTATATTTTATTTAAATTAATCATTCTTATTATACTGCTCTCTCCTAACCATAATTGAAATTGCAGTAAAAATATAATAAAAGTTAACAGAGATATTATAAACTTTGTCATTATTAAAAGATAGTCAATATATTTACTTATTTATATTAAATCAAAATCCGCTTCTTTGTCTTTTTTTGTCTCTAGCCAAGTTAAAGACATGTTCAAATCCAAATTATCAAAATATTTCAAAATACTATTTGGTATTTTTTTTGATTTTATATACGATTTATTATATTTAGCTAAAATAAAATCACATAATTGCAAAAAATATATATAATTTTCAAATTGTCCTCCAGAGTAATCTTTATAATGCCATAAGATACTTTCAACAAATTTTTGTGGCAATCCCCATTTATTCAAAGCTATGGCGCCAATTTTAGCATGACAAATAAACCCGCTACTACATAAATTTGTAGAAATTTTCATTGCCGAAAGATTTTTTTCAAGTGTTAATAAAGAACTATTAGGATTTTTCTTAGCTAAACACAATAATAAATTATATTCTATTTTAAATAACCCACTTAAAATACCCAAACCAATATTATGAGTACTTAAAATTAAAATAATATCAGCAAAATTATTTTGTTTTTGTAAAAATGAATTTTTTAAGAAAATTTTATAAGCTATATATAATATAGATTTCATATGTTCTAAATAATATTCTTTACCTGCCTGGGTATCACATAAATCAAGACTAGAAAGCCAAAATCTCTGTAAGCTCAAACCTAAAATTAAACTCAAAGCACATTCATAATTAAACACTGTATTATGCTTAAAATTTATTAACATATCTTTCATGTTTGTATTTCTAATATTTTCTATCTGATTTTCTGTAACAAATGATAAAACTTTTAAAGTTAAATCACACAAAAAAGCATCTTTATAAAAAATTTCCTCAAAATAAGCGTAATCATGACTTAAATATGCGTTCAATAATTTATACGCTGTATTATCGACTTGTTTTAAAGTAGGAATTTTATTTATTTCAAAAGTATTAATATTTATTATTTTATTGTTCATTACATTGCCTACGCCTAATTTTAAAATTATTTCCTTATATAAAAGAATAGCTTCTTTTATTTAAAAAATCATAAAGATCTCGCTATTGAACTTTGCTCATGATATTTTAATAAGTATAGATATACTTTATGCCATACCAAGGAGAAGAACATGGGAAAAGATAACGTTCTTTCAAAAAAAGAATCATGGAAGATATTTCAAATTATGGCTGAATTTGTTGAAGGCTATGAAAGATTATCTGAAATTCAACCATCAGTTAGCATTTTTGGTTCAGCAAGAACTAAAAAAGATAGCCCAACGTATAAACTAGCTGAAGATGTGGCTTATTTACTTTCTCAAGCTGGCTTAACAGTTGTAACTGGCGGTGGACCAGGTATCATGGAAGCAGCAAATAAAGGAGCATACAGAGGTGCAACCCCTACGGTTGGACTAAACATAGAACTTCCATTTGAAGAATCTACAAATGCTTACCAAAATATATCCTTAAGATTTAGACATTTTTTTTCAAGAAAAGTAATGTTTGTTAAATATGCGACTGCTTATGTAGTCTTACCAGGAGGTTTTGGAACTTTAGATGAGCTTGCAGAAATATTAACGTTAATTCAAACTAAAAAAAGTCGTCATATTCCAATTATTCTTATAGATAAAAACTTTTGGAATGGTGTCCTTGAATGGTTTAAAAATACGCTTGTTAAAGAAGGTATGATTGATGAAAAAGATTTATTATTAATACAAGTAGTCGAAACTCCTGAAGAAGTAGTATCATCTATAAAAAAATTCTACTCTGATAGAAAAAATTATAAAATGACAGAGCATGAACAAGAAATAATGGTTAATTTATAAAATATATCTAAAAAATGTCTGATATTAGTGATCTTGAGCTAGATGCAATAAATGCTCTTCAACAAAGAAATTATGATCTAGCTGAGAAATTATATATCAAACTTATATCTAAAATACCATCTTCAAAAGAATATAATAATAATATTGCTAATATTTATTTAATTAAAAAACAAACTAATTTAGCAATAAAATATTACCTAAAAGCCTTAAATATAGATACAAACATTAATCAGCTTAATAATCAAAGTATTGCTTATAATTTATCTTGCGCATACCAAATAATAAATAATTTAGATAATACTATTAAATACTTAGCTTTAACTTTAACTATAAATCCTAATCATCAAGCAGCAATAAATAAATTAAATAATATTAAAAGTATTTTATTGAATTCATCTGATAATGAAAATAATAATTATTATAATATTGCAGTAATATTCCATAAAATCAAAGACTACAAACAAGCTGAAAAATATTATTTATTATCTTTAGAAAATTTAAATAAAACAACAAATCTAAACTCTTTTGAAACTAATTATAATTTAGGATCTTTATATCAAAAACAAAAAAAATATGAAAAAGCATGCTTTTATTACAAAGTTGCTAATGATATAAAATCTAATCCAAATACAGAATTTTTAATAAACTCTATAGAGCAGAACAATAATATTATTAAACCACCTGAAGAATATATTTCTAATTTATTTGATTATTATTCTGATAATTATGAAAATGATTTAATTAATAATTTAGAATACAAAGTTCCTGAGTATTTTTATAGTTTATTTCAAAAACATATTTCAGATAAACAAGATACATTTAATGTTCTTGATTTAGGATGTGGTACTGGGCTTATAGCTCAAAAATTTCAACTAACTAAACATAAAATAAATAATATAACTGGTACAGATTTATCTCAAAAAATGCTAAATATAGCCAAACAAAAAAACATTTATAAAAAGCTGTACTATGAAGATATTATAGAAAGTTTAAATAATATAAATATAATAAAGCAAAATATTAATTTAATACTTGCTGCAGATGTTTTAGTCTATTTGGGCGATTTAGATAAAGTTTTTTTATATTTTAAAAAAAACTTTGATAATAGCTTTTTTATATTTTCTTGTGAATCTACTAATAAATCTGACAATTATAATTTAACCCAAACAGGAAGATATCAACATAATAAAAAATATATTTTAGAATTGATTAGTAAATATAACATAAAAAATATCTTTCAAGGAGATTTTGATTTAAGAAATAATAATAATAATACAGTTTCTGGACAAATATGGATTGTAGCAACTTAGTAATTTTTTACCAAATTCATATTAAATCAATTACAAATAAAATCCTCAAGTCTTTAACCAACTCTTTTAACTTCTTTAACACAAGGTAAATTGGCTAAATTACTTAAAACTTTACCTAGTTCTTCTACACTAGATATTTCTAAGGTAATATCAGTATGCACCGTATAAGTTTTAGAATTTGTAACCGTCTTTAATGCTAAAATATTTACTTTAGCAGCTGCTAAAGTTCCAGTGATATCTTTTAACAACGCTGCTCTATCATCTGAAATTATTTGAATATCTACTGTATGACTTTTATCAAATGAATCTTCAGCCCAACAAGCACTTACACTTCTTTCTGGGCTAGATTCTTCTAAATATAACATGTTTTGACAATCAGTCCTATGTACACTAACTCCCCGCCCTAAAGTTATAAATCCTATTATTTTATCGCCAGGCACAGGTTTACAACAACGTGCGACAGTTGTTAATAAATCATCAAATCCTTGGATTAATATTGATTTTTCAGTATAGTTTTTCTTTGTAACTTTTTTCTTTATAGGTAAAGTGTCAATTATATTTTTATCTTTTCTAAGGCCATCAACTGCACCTAAAATTTGTGATGTTTTTACATCTCCTGTTCCATAGCTAGCATATAAATCACTTACAGCCTTAAAATTTAACTTACTAATAATTTTATCAAAATTAATATCATGTAAACCTAATCTGTTTAATTCTTTGTTTAGTAGCTCGCGCCCTTCTTGAACATTTTCATCATAATCTTGTTTTTTAAACCAAGTTTGTATTTTAGATCTAGCTCTTGGTGTTTTTATAAAATCTAAATGCTGATTCAACCAATCACGACTTGGAGACTCTTTATTACTAGTTAAAATTTCCATCTGATCACCAGTTGCCATCTTATAAGTCAATGAAACCATATGACCATTAGCTTTTGCGCCTCGACACCTGTGACCAACGCTTGTGTGCACCGCATAAGCAAAATCTAAAGGAGTTGCACCTTCAGGAAAATCCATAATATCTCCAGTTGGAGTTAGAACATAAACCCTATCTTCTGATATATCTTCTTTTAACTCTTCAATAAGATCACTGCTGTTAGTAACTTCATCTTGCCATGCAAGAAGCTGTCTTAACCAAGCAATTTTATTTTCAAAACTTGCATCATGATTAACACCTTCTTTATATCTCCAGTGTGCTGCAACTCCCAACTCGGCATCATCATGCATTTTACTAGTTCTTATTTGAATTTCTACAACTTTTCCTTCTGGTCCAATTACAGCAGTATGCAAAGATTGATAACCATTATCTTTTGGTAAGGCTATATAATCATCAAATTCTTTTGGTATATGTCTCCATAATGCATGCACAGTACCTAAAGCAGCATAACAATCTGATACTTTATCGGTTAAAATTCTTATTGCTCTAATATCATATATTTCATCATAATCTAGATTTTTTTTCTGCATTTTACGCCAAATACTATAGATATGTTTCGGGCGTCCTAAAACTTCTGCTTTAATGTTTTCTTTTTGTAATTCATCTTCTAATTTTTTAACAACATCAATAATATAATTTTCTCTATCAAGCCTTTTTTCATCTAATAGCTTAGCTATATATTTATATTCTTTAGGTTGCAAGTATCGAAAAGATAAATCTTCTAATTCCCATTTTATTTGCCCTATACCTAATCGGTTAGATAACGGGGCGTAGATATTTAAGGTTTCTTCTGCAATATCATGCTTAACGCTATCAGATTTATTTGCAGCAGCTCGCATTTCACATAAATGTTCAGCTAATCGTACCACCACAACCCGAACATCTTCCACCATTGCAAGTAGCATTTTTCGAATTTTATCTGCATATACTTGATTATCAATGCTTTTGACTTGCAAATCTCTTATAGCATCCATTTGCATAACACCTTTAATGATATCAGCAACCGAATTATTAATTTTAAGAGCAACAACATCAATACTAAATTTTAAGTCATGAACAAAATTAAATAATATTGAAGCACAAATAGTATCTTCATCTAAATTTAATTCAGAAAGAATATTGGCCATTGAAAGACCTTGTAAATAATAATATTCTTTTTGAGCAAAATTAATATTATCTTTTTTATTAACCCAAGAATTTACTAACTCTATAGCTATTTTAATTTTATCAATATTTGAAAAATGTTTTTCTTTTAAATTTTCAAGCCATAATAGCTCATTTGCCGAGCCATGTTTGTCTACTATTGAAAATTCTCTAACTTTTACCATAATCTAAAAATCCCTATTTATATGATATAATTTTTATTTTTCAAACACAGCCATTGACTCCACGTGTTTTGTATTAGGAAACATATCTAAAATACCTGCTTTAGTCATTTTATAATTATAATCATTTACCAAAATACCAGCATCACGAGCTAATGTTGCAGGATTACAAGACACGTAAACTATTTTTTCTATATTAAAATCTTTAATAGTATGCAATAGCTCTATAATTTCTTTAGCTCCTGCTCTTGGTGGATCTAATAAAATTTTATTATAACTATTATTAAACCATAATTTATAATCTGATTTTTTATTAGCTTCTTCTAAATTAATCAAATCTGTTGCATAAAAATCAATATTATCAATATTATTATTTTTAGCATTTAAATATCCCCTTTGAACCATAGCATCTGATCCCTCAACAGCTATTACTTTTTTAGCAAATTTTGCCATAGGCAGAGTAAAATTACCCAAGCCTGAGAACAAATCTAAAATCACATCCTGATTATTAATATCTAAAAGTTCTAACGCTTTATTCACAAGTTTTCTATTTATATTTAAATTAACTTGTGTAAAATCTGTTGGTAAGAATTTAAAGCTTAAATTTAAATCTGGTAAACTATATTCTAAATAATTTTCATTATTACCCAAAGGATAAATTCTATATACAGTATCTGGGCCTTTAGGTTGAAGAAATAAATTAATATTATATTTTTCTGCAAAATTAATTAATTTTTCTTTATCAGATATATCAAGTGTCACTAAATTTCTAAATATTAAAGCTATGTCTGTATCTCCAACAGCAACTTCAATTTGAGGAATTTGCTGTCTTGCCTCCATGCCAAAAATTAATTCTTGTAAAGGCACTAATAAATCAGAAACTTTGGAATATAAAATAGGACATGAATCTATATCAGCTAAAAATCTACCATTTTTTTCACGAAAACCAACTAAAACTTTATCTTTTTTAATTACATATTTAACGCCTAATCTTGCTTTTCTTCTATAACCATATTGCTTATCTGTAATTGGTTCTAAATATTCATTAGGGCTAACATTATTTCCAAAATGCAAAAAGTTATCTTTTAAAGTACTTTGTTTAATTTCTCGCTGCATGTCTTCTGACATATGTTGTAAACTACAACCACCACACACCATAAAATGCTTACAGGCAGGATCCACTCTTCGAGGAGATTTTTCTAATATTTCTTCTGCAATGCCTTCTATGAATTTAGACTTATTGCGTAAGATTTTAAATTTAACTAATTCATTTGCTAAAGCACCATCAATAAATATTTTTTTGCCATTATATTCTCCAATGCCACGCCCTTCGTGTGTTAATGACTTTATTTCAATAGGATCTTGTACTACAGATTTCATAATTTATATAATTAATTTTAAAAAACTATATTATAGCAATTTATAACTTTTAGTCCTATCCTAATTTATCAAAATTAAATTTAAATAAATCTATATTATGATCCGCATATTATATAACATTGTTAATAATTTAATTTTATTGGTATATACTAGAGATTCAAGCTATGTAAGTTCAATAACGTGCAGTTTGACATTTAACTAAATACATATATATAATAACATGCTAATATTTTACAACTGCATATTAATTTCAAGGTGTTTTTATGAATTCATTGCTAAAACTATTCAGTGTAGTACTAATCTTCTCATTAAATTCCATAAGTTCTGTTTATGCTAAACATGACAACGAATTATCCGAAGAATTACTTAACGGTAAAGAATCTTGGATTTTCTCAACTAAAAATGATAATTTTGGTGAATATGATATCTCTCATGATCCTGATGATAAAGCAACTCTTAAAAGATTTATTAAATATCAAAATCAAGAAATAAAACATTTAGAAGGTTCTGTTCAAGATTATTTAAACGCCAAAGGTCTTAAATTTAAAATTAGAAAAAAATTTGATAATTTAGGAATTATTGCTGTAGATATTTACAATGATAACTCTAAAAAACTAGATTTAAAATTACCATCTTATATACATTCTCATAAAAAAAAATTAGTATCATTGGCATATTTCAATCACCAGTTAAATACAAACCCAGAGCAAATTGATTTTAATAAAAAAGATCACTATTCAAATGATAAATTAAATTTTAAAGATTCTTACCCAAAGCTTGGTAAAAATATTAATGTTTTTATTCTTGATACAGGAATTAGAGAATCACATAAAGAATTTAATAAGAACATACATTTGCATAAAATAAATACTAACAATTCAGATGACAATGGTCATGGTACACATGTTGCCGGTGTAATTGCTGGCAAAAAAGCAGGATTTTCCGTTAATGCCAACTTATATATTTCTAAAGTATTGAATGCTAGTGGTTCAGGAGATGATTTATCTATTTATAACGGCTTAAATTGGGTTGTACAAAAATGCTCTAAAATTAAAGGGCGCTGTATTCTATCCTTATCATTAGGTGGCGCTAATGATTCTCTAGAAAATAAAACAATAAATAGTCTTGATCGACTAGGCATTTTAGTTGTATCTGCAGCTGGCAATGATTCAACTGATGCGTGCGAATTATCCCCTGCAAGTGCAGCAGGAGCCCTAACAGTTGCATCTGCAAACATCTACACACAAAAATTATCTTATTTTTCTAATTATGGATCTTGTGTAAATATTATTGCTGATGGTGAAAACATAATATCTTCTTGGTATGATAGTGATACTTCTTATAACTCTATATCAGGAACCTCAATGGCAACACCACATGTATCAGGAGTTGCCGCGTTAGTATGGGGTGAACAACCAACTCTTAGTAATCAAGAATTAAAATGGTATTTAGTATCTCTTTCTAAATTATGGATTCTTGGATATCCTTTTTTAGTTATGTAATACATTCATGATTGCAATAATATCTTTTTAGTTAGTTTATTTTTATAATAAACTAACTTTAATTTCCTATCAAACTACCTTTATTTTACCAAACAAGCTATAATTTAAACTTATACTATTATAAACAACATTTTATAAGGATATAGAATGAAAATACATCGTATGCAAAAAGCTTTTATAGCTTTTATGACTTTCTTATTTTCTATGCAAATTAGCTATGCTCATGATTTATGGGTTATATCCACAAAAGACGATAATTTTGCTGAATATGAGATCCCAAGTGATCCTAATGATAAATCTAATTTAGAAAAATTTATCAAATATCAAAAAACTGCTCTTGTAAGCTTAGAGCAAGCCGCAGCAGAGTATCTATCTATATTAGGGCTTGAGTATAAAGTCTCAAGAAAATTTGAACATTTAGGCATTCTTGCTCTTGAAATCATTGATCCTGAATATAGTGATAGTGATGAAGATAGCAATGATGGTAATAACGAAGATAACAATGACAATAGTGTTAACACTATATTAAATAAAGCCAAAACTATTACCCCACCACCTTTTCATATTTACAAAAACAGAAAATTATCATTAAATTTTATTAAGCATGAAAATGATAGTTATATGCAAAAAAACAAATCTAATGAGTTTAGAAATAACTTTATAACTAATTTTTCTAAAGCTGGTGAAAACACTAATATCTTTATTTTAGATACTGGTATTAACAGCTCTCATAAAGAATTTTTAGGACATAATATTTATTTACAAAAAGGCATCGAAACTAATGATGCCCATGGTCATGGCACCCATGTGGCTGGAACGGCAACTGGAAACCGTGTCGGATTTGCAACAAAATCTAACTTATATGTCAGTAAAGTATTAAATGATGAAGGCTATGGTGATGATATAAGCGTCTATGATGGCCTTGATTGGGTTGTAGAAAAATGCAGCGAAGCTTCTGGCCATTGTATATTATCAATGTCTTTAGGTGGTGGTAAACAAGATCTTGAAAACAAAGTAATGAATAATCTTGATAGACTTGGTGTTTTAGTTGTTGTTGCAGCAGGCAATGAATCTGATGATTCTTGCTATTATTCACCTTCTAGTGCTTCTGGTGCTTTTTCAGTAACATCCGCAAATGTATTTCAAAATAATTTATCATATTTTTCAAACTATGGCTCATGTGTAAATATAGCTGCTGATGGAGAATATGTAATATCAGCTTGGCATGATAGAGATAACTCTTATAAAGCTATATCAGGAACATCTATGGCAACACCTACTATTGCTGGAATTTCAGCCTTAGTATGGAGTGAATACCCTAATATTATGAACCAAGAACTAAAATGGTATTTAGTATCTATGGCTAATAATTGGATTCTAGGGTACCCTTTTGTAAACATCTAGCTACTAGATTACCAGCTAAAAAACCTAACCCCTGCTACTCTTTTATGAGCCCAGTTGGGGTTATTTATACTCCTACCATTTCTTGCATAAAAAACAAATTTATTTTTACTATCTTCTTGAGGTTCAACCCAAACATGTTTTTCATCCATGCCTGCTTGCCAATGTTCTGGCGCTAAAAATACTGAGCTTTTCTTTTCTGTTTTTTGATAATTTATAGGTTTGTTGTTATCAAATTTCATTTCATATATTAATTCGTTAGCATTAATACTAGATATAAATAAAACTGATAAACATATTAACCCAGATGATAAACTTTTTTTTGATTTAAAAAATGACTTTAATTGCATATTACACTCCAAGAACTACAATACAACAAATGGGAATTCTATGAGTGATATCAAAAAGATATTATATAAATAATATTATATTAAGACACCAATATATATCCCTATATATAATTAAAGCACTATTTAGTTATAATTCAAGTTTAATCACTATAATAATACCTTGTTTTTTAGCAAAGCCATATAATTTTACATTGTGCATTTTTTACTGGCCTCTGAATTATCCTCATAAATTCCTAACTGGCTAAGGCTATTCTTACAGCTTTCTTTTACTTCGTTTACAAGAAAATTATTATCACTACTATCAACATAAATTTTCACAGTATTATCTGAAGACTCTATTTTAATGAGACTACGTTCAAATGCTCTTTTATGTTTCAGATTAATTCGCCAGCTCATTTCTTTTAAGAATTCCTCTGCTTGGTTAAGATTAATAAATTCTTTACTGAATTCTAACTTATGGCCCGCTTCAGGAATATCATTAACTACCTTAATATCTCGGTTTGGATATTTTTCGGCAATAATCTTCTCAAGTAATATTTTTAATTGACCATCTTTTGTATCTTTATAAATTATTATCTTTTTTGTATCTGGTTTCATCTCTTTATCTAATAATTTAATCATCTCATCTTTTGTTACTTTAGAAAAATCATCAAAGTCAAAACTTCTTATTTCTGGTTCTGATTCTGATTCTGATTCTGATTTTAAAACATGTGTGTTGCTTAACCCATCTTCTGTATTAGTAACTACGGCTTGATGAAAAGCAGAATTTGTGTCAAGTAAATTAATAAATGTATATTTACTGCTATTATCTTTTAATACTTTTTCTATAGTTTTTTGTAAATCTGCTTTACTAACACTTAAACCACTTAAATCTAAATCTATAAGTTGATTATTACTATTTTTAGATAATAATTCTAATTTATCTAAAAAATATACAGCATACTTTTCATGCTCTTCTGGTGTAACACCATAATTTTCAATTTCAACATCATAACTTACAGAATCTTCAGATATTTTACGCTCAAAAGTAGTAACCCAAGTCTCAGTATTATGATTTAATTTGATTTTATTTTCATTACAAAGATCATCATGATCATGTTCAATATTATTATTAAACAACATATCTTTTAAACTTGGCAATGCATTACTTTTAGGTTTTTCATGACTTACAGTAACAGGAGTTGTTTGATCATCAACAAAACTTGTATGAGATGATGATAAAGTCTCATCACTTAATCCAGAAACTGATTTAGATGCTTCATCATTTTCATCAATGACTTTTTCTGGCATAATTAGTGTCGGCTCGTGAATTAATCCAACAAAATCTTGAATATTTTGATCACTTTTTTTTTTAGCTTCAATGTCATCTTGTGGTCTAATCATAATTAATCTTTCTGAAGTAATTTAAATAATTACTACATTATAAACAAATCTAACTTAAGTAATTATTAAAAAAATAAATATGTAATTATTTCAAATATTTTATTTTGCGTTTTAAATATCGATACGTGGTAATAGAAACACTATCATTGAATACAATAGCACTAACTTGTTGTTTTTTTTGCTTTTTTATATTACTAAACTGATTATAACTAGGATTAATTATATCAAAGTTTAATACTAGAACTACATTAGATGTAAAATTATTATGTCTTAAGCGGCCAATGACTTTAGTATCATTACCTAATGATAACTCCCATGTTTTTTTATCTTCTTGATATTCAAGCTTTTTTACTGTTTTTTTTGAGCGTCTTAAAAAATACGTCCTTGAATAATAATAAAAGCTCAGTAAAGTTATTATTACTAAAACTAAAGCAATATACCAAGTTAAATCTAAAACATGAATTAAAAAAATTAATAAAGCATGAGAAAAAGATATTAATGTAAACAACATCTTAGATGGTCTAATAATAATTTCATTATCTTGATATGGCTTGTTAATCAATTTACTTTAAACTCTTATATTCTTTAATAAGCTTAAATATTGCATGTAATCTTTCATCTGGAACTTTAACATCTTCAATAAACCAGCTATAAATATCGGTATCTTCTTGCTCTAGTAAATAATAATACTCCAATAACTGCTCTTGACTTAATAATTCGTAATTATTATCTATAAAGCTAATAAGCAATAAATCTAGCTCAAGCATGCCTCTTCTTGATCGCCATTTTAAAATATCGAGGCTTAAGTTTTTTTTGTCTTTTAATGGCTGTTTTGCGTGTGTCATGGTTTAATAGTTTGTATAAAAATGATAGTTTAATTTATTGCGCAGCAGTAACAAAACCATGAGCTCAAAAATAAATTTTCGCAATGTAAATATTGGTCTTGTATCTTGCTACGCAGGCTTATTTATAATATATTTTATTTAGAATTACATATCAATTAAAACCATGCAACAAATACTAAACTCAAAAAAAATATTAAATAAAAAAAAAATCACTTTAAATAATATTCAAGGTTCATCAACCAGTCTTATTTTAAGTGAAATTTATAAAGATATAGAAGAAAACAATAAACAAATCATAATAATAAGCCCAGATTATCAAAAGCTTACCGATATAAATTATGAGTTAAGGTTTTTTTATCCAGAGTGTGCAGAAGATATCCATTTTTTTCCTGATTGGGAAATTTTACCATATGACTTATTCTCTCCTAATATTGATATAGTTTCTGAAAGACTTAAAACGTTATATAACTTAAGTAGTGGCAAGAAAGGCATATATTTAATTACCCTGCACTCCGCACAACACAAAATTTGTCCTAAAGAATATATTAAATCTAATATATTTTTTATTGAAAACAACACTAATGTTAATAGAGCTAAATTAATTCAAGATTTAACTAATTATGGTTATATTAATAGCCCACTAGTTAAAAATCACGGGGAAATAGCAGTTCGTGGTTCAATATTAGATATATTTCCTATGGGCTCAAAAACTCCATATAGAATAGATTTTTTTGATAATGATGTTGAGTCTATAAGAATTTTTGATCCAGAAACTCAACAATCTATTAGTAAAATAGATAAAATATCTTTAATGCCAACAACAGAGTTTCCTTTTACAGAGCAAAGTATTAAAATTTTCAAAAATAATTGGCGCGAACATTTTACTGGCAACCCATTGAAATCACCAATATATCAAAATATATCTAATCAAGAACCTGCAGCTGGAATTGAATATTATATCCCTTTATTCTTTAATAATGAACTTAACTCTGTTTTTGATTATATAAATGATAATGGTATAATATTTACCATTGGAAATATCAATGATGCTTCGATTAAATTTTTAAAAGATGTAAAAGAAAGATTTAATAATTTAAACATAGATCATACTAAGCCTATATTAGATCCAAAATATTTATTTCTATCCCAAGAAGAATTATTTAATAACATTAATAAATTTAAATCTGTTAAATTTAAAGATGATGTTAAACAAGAAAATATTAATAATAACTTAAATGAAAAATCAATTGTTAATCTTGATATTGAACGACTTCCTGATATTAGTATTGCATCTGATTCTAAAAGCTTACAAAATCCACTAAATAATTTTAAAAACTTTATAGCTCTAAAACCAGATTTAAAAATTTTAATCTGTGCTGAAACAGATGGAAGATTGGAAACCTTATTAGAATTATTCAAAAAAAATAATATAAATTTAAATATATTAAATCAAACAAAAACACAAAATAATATATGGAACTCTTTTCTTAAGCTACCATCTAGTAATATTTATATTTGCACAGCTGCTTTGAATATAGGCTTTATAATAAATAAAATAAATTTAGCAGTTATTGCTGAAACTGATTTGTATACCAATAAAATATTACAAAGAAGGTTTAGAAAAAAAAGATTTACTAGTAAATTTAAAGATATAGAATTAAATGCTATAGAGTTAATTCAAAGTCTATCTGAGTTAACTATTGGTGATCCCATAGTTCACCAAAATCATGGCATTGGTCGTTACCAAGGACTTAGTAATCTTAAAGTTAATAATATTGACACTGAATTTTTAACTGTTTTGTATGCTAACAATAGTAAATTATATGTTCCTATTACATCACTTGATTTAATTAGCAAATATACAACATCAAATCCAGATCTTGCGCCATTGCATAATTTAGGTAATCAAAAATGGAGTAAAGATAAAACTAAAGCTTCACAAAAAATAATTGATATGGCTGCAAAGCTATTAGATTTGTATGCAAAAAGATTATCTAAAAAAGGTTATAAATTTAAAATTCCAAATTTAGAATATCATAGCTTTGCAGATACTTTTCCATTTGAAGAAACTTTAGATCAAGAAAAGGCTATATCAGAAGTATTAAATGATATGCAGCAAGAAAAACCAATGGATCGCCTAGTTTGTGGAGATGTTGGCTTTGGTAAAACAGAAGTCGCTATACGAGCAGCTTTTATTGCCGCCCATAATAGTAAACAAATTGCTATATTAGTGCCTACAACTTTATTAGCTGAACAACATTATGAAGTATTTAAAAATAGATTTGCTAATATGGCTATTAATATAGATATTTTATCTAGATTTAAAACCAAAAAAGAGCAACTTTTAAGTATTGAAAAATTAAAAGCTGGAAATACTGATATAATTATCGGCACACATAAAATAATTCAAAATGATATTAAATTTAAAAATTTAGGGTTATTAATTATAGATGAAGAACATAGATTTGGAGTAAAACAAAAAGAAAAAATAAAAGCTCTAGCATATAATGTTGATATTTTAACATTAACAGCAACTCCAATTCCAAGAACGTTAAATATGGCTCTTGCTGGCATAAGAGATTTATCTATAATAGCAACGCCTCCATCTAAACGACTAGCAATAAAAACATTTATTCATGAAAGAAATTATTCATTAATACAAGAAGCTCTGAACAGAGAGCTACTAAGAGGAGGTCAAGTCTATTTTTTACATAATGATATAAAGTCCATGAATAAAGTTGCAGAAGAAGTTGAAAAATTAGTTCCTGATGCAAAAATAGTAATAGCTCATGGACAAATGAAAGAAGTAGAGCTTGAAAAAATCATGACTGATTTTTATCACAAACGAGCAAATGTTCTTATCTGCACAACTATTATCGAAACAGGTATTGATATTCCAAATGCAAATACTATTATTATTGATAGAGCAGATAAACTAGGCCTTGCACAGTTGCATCAAATCAGAGGTCGCGTTGGTAGATCACATCATCAAGCTTATGCTTATATGTTCACCCCTCCTTTTAAAGCATTAAGCAAAGATGCTCAAAAACGTATAGAAGCCTTAGAACAACTAAAAGATTTGGGGGCTGGATTTAATCTTGCTACTTATGATATGGATATTAGAGGCTCAGGTGAAATATTGGGTGATGAGCAAAGTGGTAATATAGAATCAATCGGATATAGCTTGTATATGGATATGCTAAATAGAGCTGTTGAAGACTTAAAGTCTGGAACAGAAATTGAAAAAATTGATCTTAATAACAATGAAATAGAAATTAATCTAGGCATGGCAACGCTTATTCCTGAATCATATTTACCTGATGTTAATCAAAGACTTAATTTTTATAAAAAAATTGCCTCATCTAAAAATGATCAAGAGTTTAATAATATAAAATTTGAAATGCAAGATAGATTTGGCTCTATTCCTCCTCAAATTGAAAATTTATTTATTGCAACTAAAATTAAAACATTATGCAAAAAATATAATATTAATAAAATTAATGTTAAAAACAATGAATCGAGTATTAAATTTACTGAAAATAATAAAATTGACTTAAATAAGTTACTTAAACTATTGCAAACTAAACCTCATAAATATAAATTAATCAATAATGATCAATTAAAAGCAAAATTTGATTCGGACTTGAGTTTATATGATAATATAAACAATCTTATATCTGAAATAACTAGCTAAAATAAACTAATTTCAAATAAACATAAATATAAAAAATATGAGTAAAGTAAAAAATTTGTTAACCGTAATATTTTTATTAAATATATGTCATAATTTTTTTGCTACAAACGCAGTTAATACAAAAAGCAAATTAAAGGAAAATGAAATTTATAAAATAGAAATTATTGTATTTTCTAATAACATAAAAATAGATAACCTATATTCTAGTTTTGACAAAATAGCCAAACCAAAAGGTATTAATGTTTTAAAAGATACTGCAAGTCCTGAATCTAAAAAACAAGAAAACACTGATTTAGATGCTAGCGATTTTCAAGAAATAAGCGCTTTAAATAATAATGAGCAAACTGAAAATCAAGAACCAGATTCAGATCCTAAGCTTTTTGATTTATTTTATAAAATAAATCAAGATCAGCATAGTCTGAAAACTTTTGATAAAAAACTTCAAGACTCTCCGAACTATAAAATAATATCTCATTATGCTTGGTATCAAAATTTATCAAAAAAAGATGGTGTTTATTTTTTTGGTGGAGAAAATTATTATAATACTAAGAAAAATGACGCTTCAACTGAAATACTAGCAACAAGCAGTAATGCTTTTGATAATTCTAATAAAATAGATTTAAACAAATTAAAAAAAATTGATAATAATTACTTTAAATTTTTAAACCCAGAATGGGAATTAGAAGGTTTAATATATTTACAAAAATTTACTAAACAGAAAATTCATATAGATATCAATTTATTAATCAATGCCCCTGTTATTTTAGCCAATTACTTACATTACAAAACTTTTACTATTCATCAAAATCGCAATATATTAATTAATGAAAGTAATTATTTTGATAATCCATATTTTGGCACTATTGTATATATTACTAAATTATAAAAATAATTAACCTGCTTTACGATTAATTTTCTGATTAGGAACATGCATCAAATAACTATCTATAACTTGAATATACTTATTGGTGAAAAAATCATTATCCTCTCCCAAACTTTGAGCAAAACTATCTACAAATTTTTTAAACTTATCATCAGGAATAAATTTAGATAAAGTATGATGAATTGAAATTATTCTATTGGAAAACTCACTATACTTATTAATAACAGAATCTCTTAATTTATTATTTTTTGAAAAATCTAATAATAATTTTATATAAATAGCGCGATATTCATCAGTTAAACTTTTATCTTCATAAAAATTTGCAATGGCATGAGCCATATCTAGCCTATCAAAACCTATTACTTCTTGTAGAAGTGTAAAATTATCGAACAATGCTTTTTTTAGCATTTCTTTATCATTAAATAAACGAGAATCTTCTGGTAAACTATTTACTAAATAATTTACCAAACTTGTATAGTTTGATTTATCAGGCTCATCAATTGGCTTTGTAGTTGAATACATTGAAAACACAGCTTCCATAAATACCTCTTAATTTATGCTTATTAGGAGAGCATTATGAGGCATCTATCTTAAGATATAATGAAATTATTTACTTAATCAAAGCGAATTTATCTAACAAATAAAGCATGTTATTATTAATTGATATATAGTCCTGATTTATTAGTATTTCTTTAGACTGAATATACTTAGAATTGATATCTAAATCATCATGTAACTTATTAATCATTTTTTTTATGCTTAAAAGCGTAATCTCAAAATGGCATTGAAAGCCATAAATTTTATCAGCATACTTTATTACCTGTCTTGGGCAACCTTTACTTTGAGCCAACACAACAGATTCTTTTGTTAAACCCGGCATATCATTATGCCAATGTATTACTGGTATTTCGCAAGGCAAGTCTTTAAATAAAATATCTTCTTTAGCATCTTTTGTTAAATTAATATTATAAACACCTACTTCTTTTTCTGTACTTTTTTCTGTCTTAACTCCAAATGCTTCACCTATTAATTGCGCGCCTAAGCAGATACCCAGAACTTTTTTATTGGCTGTAATTGCTTGTTTAATTAAGTCTATTTCATACTGCAAGTAAGGATATTTATTTATTTCTAGAGCGCTTTGAGGCCCACCCATAATGATAATCCAATCAAAAGAATCTATGTCTATATTCTTGATTGCTTTATATGGGCTGTATAGATGAAATTCATGATTATTATGATCAGCCCAAGACTGTATTACACTATAAGATTCAAAAGTTGCGTGTATTATGCAAAGAATATTCATTTATTTATTTATAACATGTGATTAAATTTACTAATGAGTAGAATATATAATTATACTCTTACAACAATATCTGTAAAATATTAAACTTTGCTTAATCCTAATAAGGGTAAGCAAAGTTTAAATTATAATTAGTCTAATTTATCTGTTATTTTTTATTTAAATTAATACTTATTCATGCTCTTTTGCGACAGAATAAATTCCAGGAGTATTTCTTAAATATTCATTATAATCCATTCCATATCCATATATAAATTTATTTTCAACCTCTAAAGCTGCAAAATCAGCTTTCTGGACTGCTCCTTCTGGACGCTCACGCTGTTTGTCTATTAAAACAGCCGTGTATATTTTTTCTGCTCCTTGCTCTTTACAATAATCAACAATTCCTGCAAGGGTAATTCCACCATCTAATATATCATCTACTATTAGGATAGTTCTGCCTTCTAAACTTTTTTGAGGCTTAACAAGCCATTTCAACTCTGAACCTCTTGTTTTTCCTGTATACCTTGTTGCATGAACATAATCCATTTCCATAGGAAAATGTAACCGTCTTAATAAAGCTCCTGTTGGAATTAGGCCGCCAATCATAACAGTAATACAAAGTAAATTGCTATCAGTTAATTTTTCTTCGATTTCTAAAGCCATCTTGTCTATAGCTTTTTCCACTTCTTGTGCGGTATATAATAAAGTAGATTTCTCTATTACATCATGAATTTTTTCTAAAGATAATGTCATAATAATAAATTCCAGCTCTATCAATTTATTAAAGCTAGAATTCTACTGTAAAACAATTTTTTTTGCAATTGGTATAGTTTTAAATATTCATAAGATGCGCTAAGGTTTATCTAAAGGCTTAACAATCAATACATTACCTTCAGCTTTCAAAACTATAACTTTTGTATCAATAGCAATATCAATATCTGACTTGGCAATCCAAATAGAATCACCAACTTTAATAACTCCTCTGCCATTTTCAATAGCCTCAACAACTTTAAATACTCGCCCTACATATTGAGAGCCTCTTTGATTTAAAGTGTCATTAATTGTTCTATTATGAGTTTCTTGTGATCTAAAGTATTTATAGCCAATTGTAATACCAACAACAGCCATAACAGCAAAAGTAAGACCTTGAAGTGGCCAGCTCATACTTGGGAAAACAAAAGCTATAACCCCTGTCAATAAAGCCCCTATACCAAGCCATAAAGAATAAGATGTAAAAGTAAAAATTTCTATAATAAATAAAATTATAGATAATCCAATCCAAAACCAATAATCAATGATAAAATTTTCTAGCATATATTTTATTTCTTTTGTATTTCACTTTTACTATAATCTTTAATCAATTCAGAAATTCCAGCAACTGATCCTATTACACTACTTGCCTCTAATGGCATCATAATTAATTTTTGATTATCCGCGCTACCTATTTTACCTAAAGCCTCAATATACTTTTGTGCAACAAAATAATTTATAGCTTTAACATCCCCATTTGCAATGGCTTTAGAAACAACATCTATCGCCACAGCTTCAGCAGCAGCTATTCTTTCACGAGCTTCTGATTCTCTAAAAGCTTGTTCTTTTGCTGCTTCAGCTCTTAATATTACAGATTGTTTTTTTCCTTCTGCTTTTAGAATTTGAGCTTGTTTTATACCTTCTGCATCTAAAATATTTGCTCTTTTTTCTCGCTCTGCTTTCATTTGACGCCCCATTGAAGCAACTAAATCTTGCGGAGGAGAAATATCTTTAATTTCAATCCTTGTAATTTTAACCCCCCATGGCTCAACTGCTTCATCAACGACTTTTAACAGCTTGGCATTAATAAAATCTCGTCTTGATAACATTTCATCTAAATCCATAGAGCCCAATACCGTTCTTGTATTGGTCATAACAAGATTAATTAAAGAAGGAAGTAAACTGCTTACTTCATAAGCTGCTTTTGGGCTATTAACTATTTGAAAAAATGCAACTCCATCTACAACAACCATTGCATTATCTTTACTTATTACTTCTTGAGAAGGTATATCTATAACCTGCTCTTTCATATTAAGTTTTGCGCCAACTCTTTCAACAATAGGTGTAATAAAATGTAACCCTGGCCTTAAAGTTTTAGTATAACGCCCGAACCTTTCAATTGTTAACTCATATCCTTGAGGAACCTGTTTTACTGCAAATACGACATAAATAACGACTAAAGCAATTATTAATATTATTATTTCTACCATATTAAATCCTAATAAACATTAAATTAATTTTCTTCTAAAAATTTTATAAGCCAATTATCTACTATTGATAAATATTTTTTATCTTCATTTAGCAAATTATGATAAGCGCCTTTTATATATTGTAATCTACTATTAGGAAATTTTCTCATTATTTCTAAAACATTATAATGCCAATCAACAACGGTATCAGCATCACCTTGCAATATACCTATTTGGACTTGGCTATTAATTCCATAGTATTTAAACCTATCATTCCAATTAGACATAGCTTTTATCCAGGAAACAGAAACATACCTTCCTTGCAAAGGGTCATTGTATTTAATAAAATGTGCAAACTTAATATCATGACTACCTAATTCATAATTTCTTTTTAAGTAAGTAATGTTTTTTAAAAGACTAAGAAGTATCTTCCCTATCTTCCAAGATACAATCCTAACTAACGGAGCACATAAAACAACTTTTTTAATTAAATGATTAGTTACAAGTTTATTATTGTGCATTAAATATTCCATTACTACAGCAGCACCTGTACTATACCCCATTAAATAAAACTCTAAATCTTTATCATTATCTAGTTTATTAGAAACACAAATTTGCCTATCAAAGTCATTGATAACCCCGTCTAAAACCCTAACATATTCACCAAAATCAGAAATTTCTGCTATTTTTCCAGGAGATAACCCATGTCCTGGCAAATCAAAAACAACAACCCCAATATTATTTTTATTTAAAATAGTAATTAATTTTCCATAAACGCCAGAATGGTCAAAGTAACCGTGTGTGTATATTAAATATTTATTTACTTTTTTACCTTTAGGCAAATATAACTGCACAACTACATTATAACCAAATGTATTTAACTTACCTACTGTGAACTCTATATTATTTTTATGATTACTAAATAAAACATTAAAAACTTTATAATAATCAAAGTAGTCTTTTAGTAATTTAGGTATATTTTTGCTATCATAAGTATCATTAATATCAAATTTGTCTAATTTATTAATAATATTTCTAAATTCTTGTTGTAAAAAAATCTTTGACATATGTTTTTTAAATTCTTAAATTTATAATATAATTATAATTCATTTTTCAATAGATATATTACTACAAATACAAAGCTTGCATAGCAAGTATTTTTAACATTAATAAAGGTAAACTTCATGTTTAATTTCAAAAAAGCCGACATTAAAGTAAATCAAATAAAAAATTCTTTAATAAAAGATATAAAAAAAATAGAGACTAATAATCCTTTAGTAATTATTTATGAAAAAAATACTTTAAGTGATATCTGGAAAGATTTACCTAGTTCTGATCTTCTTAAATCAAGATTAGACAAATCGTGTGATTACCTTTGTACGAGTTTACCTAATAAAGCAGATACCCCTGTAATTTTTATAAATTTAAAAAATCATGATAATAATAGATTTAAAGAATTAACAGAAATTAGAAAAATTTTACAATCACATTTTACTGATAAAAATACTTTTGCAAATATTTATGTTAATTTAAAAAATAAAAATGATGAATACAATTTATTAGAAGCGATCGTATCTTTTGTTACTTGCAAATATAATTCAACTCCTAATTTTTCAAAAAATAAAGATAATAAAAAAGTTAGTAATAAATTTGCAATAAATTTTTATAATTTAACAAATAAACATAATGCTGAAAAACCCCTTGCAGAAGGATACGGCACATCTTTAACAAGATATCTTGCAATGATGCCTGCTAATATTTTAACACCTAAGAGCTATGTTCGAGAAATAAATAAACTTGCTAAGCAATATGGTTTCAAGCAAACTTTTTATGGTCATAAACAATTAGAAAAACTAAACGCAGGTGCTTTCCTTGCTGTAGTACAAGGCTCACATCATAAAGATTCTGGGATTTTGCATCTTAAATACACTGCTAAAAAAAATAATAAAAACACTAAAACCATTGCTTTAGTTGGTAAAGGAATGTGTTTTGATACTGGCGGAAATAACCTTAAAACACCAACAGGTAGCATGTATGGCATGCATCATGATATGACTGGTAGTGCTGTTGCCTTAGGAACTCTAGTTACTCTTGCAGAATTAAAAGTAGATTTTAATATAGACTGTTATTTAGCCATTGCTGATAATTATATATCACCAGAAAGTTATCGTCCTGGAGATGTAGTTTATGCATCAAATGGAATGAGTATTGAAGTAATTAATACTGATGCAGAAGGAAGAATGGTATTATCAGATACTTTGCACATGGCAAGTAATAAAAAACCTGATTTAATTTTTGATTATGCAACCCTAACAGGTAGCTGTGTTCGAGCATTAGATAATTTACAATCTGGTGCGGTTACTAATAGGCCTGAATTTGTTAGTAAATTAATCGATATTAGTAATAAATCTGGCGAAAGAGTTTGGCCATTTCCATATAATGAAGATTATGACGATATATTAAAAAGCGAAGTTGCAGATATTAAGCAGTGTCATGAAGGATCATCAGATGTCATTCGAGCAGCAAGATTTTTAGGTAAATTTGTTGATCAAAATATTCCTTGGGTACACATTGATTTATCTGCAAATGAAAATAAAGGCGGCCTTGCACATGTTTGCAGCAATACCACAGGTTTTGGCGTAAGATTTACATCCCATGCACTGGTGGATCATAAGTTGCATTTGATTGATTAGAGATATTTTTGCTTGGTGGGGTAAATGGCTCTACTCCACCATTATAACTAACACACACAAGACTCGGTGTAGTTTTTGGAGCATAATCTAATGTTATTGATACATCATTATTATCTTTGATTGATATATTTTTATCATCAACGATACCTTTTTTTTCTTTTTTTAAAATTAAACTACCATAAACTTCCTTAGATAGACTATTTAGATTCCTAATATTTTTCATAATATTAAAAAATTTGTTTTTAAAAAAAGATTTTATTGTTTTAATAAAAATAGTAAATATATTTGAAGAATAAGTATGCTTTGACTCAAATTTTTTAGACCATGACATAATATGTTCTGGTAATTTTATATCAGATGTGTTTCTTTGATTATTAATTTTCACATTAAAAACATTAGCTAAGATTTTTTCATGAAAGTTAATGCATCGACCTTTTACTTCTACAGCAGCACCATCTTTATTTATTTTAAATTCATCGCAACTTATAGGATTATTTAACTCTATTGATTTTATAGTATTATAATATAACGAATGAACAGCTCCTCTATCAATTGCATCTTTGCATGAAAAATTAAAAGAATCTGGTCCTAGTTTTTCTATTATAAAATTAGTTAATTCATATTTAATAAAATGAAACATTAATGCTTGACGTTCTGCTGGGCTAATAGTTTTTTTATTATTTAAACCTAAAAATTTTGCGCTTTTATCTAATAAATGATTAAGAATAAAATACTCTTCTTTTTTTGTTCCAAATAACTCTTTTTTAATATTTTCACTAATAAAAAAATCTTTGCCATTATTTAAAGAAATGTTTAAAATTTTCTTTTTTTGAGAATCATAAGATAGCTCTTCTTTACGATTTATTTCATTCTTATCAAGAAAGCCTTCATCTGCAGGAAAAGTAATTACTGCAATACCTAGATTATTACTTTCCATTTTATGCAATTGTTCAGTAAAACTACCCTCTTTATTTCTTTCAACATTATCTTTATCATGTTCATCAGTCTTTTTTAACAAATTAAAATATATAACAGGATATATTTTTTCATGAAATTTTGCTTTTTTTGCTTTAATATAAGCTAAATAGAGTGCATTGATAACAACTTCACCATCAATAACCTCTATTTGTGTCCCATGTCTAATTTCTATTTTAGAGCTATTCCTGCCGTATTTAAATGTTTTTTGATTTGGAATACTTGTAGTTAGCATTGGTAAAAAGTATCGACCTATCACGCTATTTAATTTAGATTCAGGCGACTCTGAATTTATAGGGGAAAATTGATTAAAAACAACACTATGCCCTGTTGCCTTTGCTCGTTTAATTTGATTTTTTATATCTTTTTTTTCTTTCTCAACTTTCTTTTTTATTTCTTTAGCTGTTGCTGCTTCAGCTATCCATTTATGAGCAATTTCTAAACCTTGATTGTTGTTTTCATATATAGTGATTATAAAGTTATGTAAATCTGTTTTTTCAACCCAATAATTAATATATAACTGTAAATCACTCAATATATCTGTGTAACTATTGCCATAATTAAATGTTTCATCATAATCCTGATTAGAGCTAAATAAACTTTCAAATTTATTTTTTATATTTTCGAAATTAACAACATTAGAATCAATACTTTGGATTTGATTATATAAATTTAACAAATAACTGTGACATACTTGATTAAACATGTCTTCTATATTTTTTGGAGAACTTGATTGCACTATCATTTATAACTACCTTCGTTATTATGTTAGTATCATCACCTTTAATTATTAAGATTTAATTAATTTGATTTTCATGGAAAACATTATTATTAAATTTATTTTTTAAAACTATATATAAATGAAGATTCTTGAAATCAAGTTAAAAACAATTTAAATAAATTTTACTTTTTATATAAAAATACGTTATATTTTATGTAATTATCTAAAATATATCTAAAACCACAAGGAATGTGTTTAGCTATGAAAAAGAGCTTTTTAAAGTCATTTACATTTAAAAGAATAATTTTTTTATTGATACTTATAATCAATTTTGGCCTTAATGCTCAAAATGAAACCCTTCCTGACACTATTAAAATAGCAGTTTCTGGACCTATAACTGGAAATTACGCTGCCTTTGGCGAACAATTTGTTAATGGTGCCAAACAGGCTGTAAAAGACATAAATAATAATGGCGGTATACTTGGTAAAAAAGTTGAATTACTAGAATTTGATGATGCCTGCGAACCTAAACAAGCAGTAAATGTTGCCAATAGAAGTGTAGATAGAGATGGAGTCAACGCGGTAATTGGACATTTTTGTTCATCTTCAACCATACCAGCATCTGATGTTTATGCAGATTCTGGGGTATTAATGATAACTCCTGGATCAACTAACCCTCAAGTAACTGACCGAGGCCTTCCTACGATTTTTAGAATATGTGGAAGAGATGATCAACAAGGATCAGTTGCAGCCAAATTTATCTTAAATACTCTTAAAGCTAAAAGAGTGGCCATTATTCATGACAAAGACACTTATGGTAAAGGCATTGCTGATGCAACTAAACATGTTTTAAATGAAAATGGTGTTAAAGAAATATTATATGAAGGTCTAACAAGAGATGAAAAAGACTTTACTGCTCTAGTAACAAAATTAAAAAGCCTAAATCCAGATGTTGTCTATTTTGGTGGATTATATACTGAAGCCGGTCCTTTAGTTCGTCAAATGCGCGAATTTGGTCTTAAAGCTAAATTTATATCAGGAGATGGAATTGTTACAAAAGATTTTTTTAATACTGCAGGTGGAGCAAAATACGTAACAGATGTTTATATGACTTTTGGTAAAGATCCTAAAAGTATGATTGAGGGACAAAAAGTAATTAAGACATTTAAAAATAATAATATAAAACCTGAAGGATATACTTTATATTCATATGCTAGTATGCAAGCAATTGCTGATGCTATAAAAAACACAAAATCTATAGATGGTATGAAGCTTGCAAAATATTTACATGAAAATAGTGTTAATACCATAATTGGAAAAAAATCGTGGAACAACAAGGGTGATTTAAGCAAAACTGATTACGTTATGTACACCTGGCTCCCAAATGGTAAATATACTGAAGTAATAAATAATAAATAATATATTAAGTAATATAAAAATGGATTTATATATTTTAGCGCAACAAGTTTTAAATGGAATCATACTAGGTTCTATATACGGACTAATAGCTATAGGCTATAGCATGGTTTATGGCATAATTGGCATGATTAATTTTGCTCATGGTGATATTTATATGATATCAACTTATCTTACCGCTATTTGCATTGCAATTTTTGGCATAATTTTAAAATATCTAGGTTTAGATTATAATATTTTAACTCTAGCTCTAACATTAATATTTACTGTTTTTATAACAGCAGTATACGGTTACTCGGTTGAAAAAGTTGCTTATAAGCCCTTAAGAGGCGCAGCAAGATTATCTTTATTAATATCCGCAATAGGAATGTCTTTAATTTTACAAAACTATGTGCAAATTAGCCAGGGAGCAGATAACAAAACAGTACCTAATTTAATGAATGGTATTATTAAATTTAGTTTTAATAATAGTTCTAATTCTGCTGATTTTGTTCAAATTTCTCAAGTTCAATTAATGATTATAATCGTCTCTTTTGTGACAATGCTAATTTTATATAATATTGTAAATAAAACTAAATTAGGGCGAATGATGCGTGCAACTGCTGAAGATAGAGTTATGGCCAATATATTAGGTATAAATAGTGATAGAACTATTTCTTATGTTTTTATTTTAGGCGCAATAGCAGCTGCAATTGCGGGATTTTTAGTTTCTATAAATTATGGATCTTTTGATTTTCACATGGGATTTATTACTGGCATTAAGGCCTTTACGGCAGCAGTTTTAGGCGGAATAGGCTCGCTTCCTGGTGCAATGATTGGTGGTTTGATTTTAGGACTTGCTGAATCTTTATTTTCAGGATTTGTTAATACTGATTATAAAGATGTCTTTGCTTTTGCATTATTAATAGTAATATTAATATTCAAACCAACTGGATTACTTGGTAAACCTGAAGTAGAAAAAGTTTAATAAAATTAAATTATATAAATTTATATGAATAATACTTATTTGATTTCTGCTATTAAAAAATCTTTAATAAGCTTAATCTTATCTTTTATAATTTTTGCTCCCATTACTGGATTTGTTCTTGATGAGTATAATGTAGTAATTAATATCTACCCTGCTATTATTTTATCTAGCATTGTTTTTATATTCTGTTTTTTATATTTATATATAAATTCATACTTTAAAAAATATTATAATCAAATGTTATTTTATAAACAAAACAAACATATAGATAATATTTTTTCTTTAAATAATAAAATTAAAATATGTATTCTAACAATAATATTTTTAATTTTTTTAATCATGCCTTTTATTATTCAAAAATATTGGCTTACTATATTAATTCTTGCCTTAATTTATGTAGTTCTTGGCTTAGGATTAAATATAGTAGTTGGATATGCAGGATTATTAGATTTAGGTTTTGTTGCTTTTTATGCAGTTGGTGCTTATGGCTATGCTCTTGGCAGTCAATATCTTGGATTAAGCTTTTGGGAAGCACTTCCATTTTGCGCCCTTCTTGCCGCTTTGTTTGGAGCAATTTTAGGATTTCCCGTATTAAAAATGCATGGTGATTATCTTGCAATCGTCACCTTAGGATTTGGAGAAATAATCAGATTAATTTTAAATAATTGGTCAAGTTTTACGCATGGGCCAAATGGTATTAGCGTCCCAAGACCTAATTTATTTAACCTTGAATTTTCAAGATATGCAAAACATGGTGGGATTCCATTTCATGAATATTTTAATCTACCTTATGATAGCAGTTATAAATATATTTTCATCTATTTCATTTTATTAATCACTGTTACTTTTGTAATATTTTTTGTTAATAAATTAAAAAATATGCCTTTGGGTAGAGCTTGGGAAGCTTTAAGAGAAGATGAAATAGCAGCAAGATCATTAGGAATATATCATGTGACAACTAAATTATCTGCTTTTAGTATGGGAGCTTTTTTTGGTGGCTTAGGAGGTGTCTTTTTTGCAGCTTATCAAGGGTTTATTGATCCTTCATCATTTACATTCATTGAGTCTGCATTAATTCTAGCAATAGTTGTATTAGGTGGTTTAGGCAGTATTTTAGGGGTGATTATAGCAGCTTTTATATTTACTATATTGCCTGAATTATTAAGAGATTTTGCTAATTATAGAATATTACTTTTAGGAATAATAATGGTTCTAATGATGATTTGGCGGCCTCGCGGTTTAATCAGCATAAAAAGACCTAAATATTAAAATAAAATTTAAAAATAAATTCTTATGGATACAAATCTAAATAAAGTTTTACAGGTAGATAAAATTTGTATAAATTTTGGCGGTATAAATGCTTTAAAAGATATATCTTTATCTATAAATAAAAATAAAATAACTTGTATTATAGGTCCTAATGGAGCAGGTAAAACTACTTTTTTTAATTGTATTACTGGATTTTATAAAGCAACTTCTGGAACAATAACTCTACACAATAATAATAAAGAAATTTTAATTAATAAAATAATCAGTGAAAATTTTTTGGCAGAAGATTTTTTAAATTATAAAAAAACTTTTACTAAATTATATTATAAACTTTTTGGTGGTAGTCATTTAGTCAATAGATATGGAATTGCTAGAACATTTCAAAATATCAGGCTTTTTAAAGACATTACCGTAGTTGAAAATTTATTAATTGCGCAACATAATTTTTTAAATACTAATATTATATCTGGATTTTTTAATACTAAGTCTTATAAATACCAATTAAATAAAGCAATTCATGAATCTTATAAATGGCTTAAATTTTTTAATATTGAAAAATATGCAAATCATTTAGCAAAAGACTTATCTTATGGAATTCAAAAAAAAGTTGAAATAGCTAGAGCCATGTGTACTCGTCCTATTTTATTATGTCTTGATGAACCGGCAGCTGGTTTAAATAATAAAGAAACTGCAGAATTAAGCGAGTATTTACAAAAAATAAAAAAAGAATATAACTTAACTATTGCTCTAATTGAACATGACATGGATTTGGTTATGAAAATATCTGATTATATTTATGTTTTAGATAACGGCAGTCTTTTGACTCAAGGAACACCAAATATTATTAAAAAAGATCCTAAAGTTATTTCTGCTTACTTAGGAGTTGAATATTAATGAGTTTATTAGAAATTAAGAATTTACACGCTGGATACGGAGCCATTAAGGTACTTAGAGATATATCTTTAAATATAAAAAAAAATGAAGTTGTAACTATTTTAGGACCAAATGGTGCTGGAAAAACAACGTTAGTTATGACTATTTTTAATGCCATATGCGCAACTCATGGGAGCATTTGTTTTAATCAACAAGATATAACTAAAACCCCGAGTCACAATATTTCTAAATTAGGTATAAGTCTTGTTCCAGAAGGTAGAAGAGTTTTTTCTAAAATGACAGTGTTGGAAAATTTATTACTTGGTGGTTGTAATTTAAAAAATATTGATAATAAAATTTTAGAACAAATTTATGAACAATTCCCTATTTTGTTTAAAAGAAAAAATCAATCGGCTGGTACTTTGTCTGGCGGCGAGCAGCAAATGCTTGCAATAGGACGAGCTTTAATGAGCGAGCCAAAGTTATTAATTTTAGATGAGCCAAGCCTTGGGTTATCACCTAAAATCACCATCCAAATTTTTGATATTTTGAAAAAAATTGCAGCATGTGATACTACTATATTATTAATAGAGCAAAATGTTAATCATGCAATAAAACTTGCGGATAGATTTTATCTTTTATCAAATGGAGAAATTCAAAAACAAGGCTCTCGCCAGAATTTTTTAAATGATAAGAGCATAAAGGAGCATTATTTAGGAAAATAACAATTATAAAATGGATGTAAAATATGAACTTAATCAAAAAAGCCAAATCTCCAAAAGATACTTATATTTGGATTGAGCAATATCAAAATTTAAGTAAAATAGAACAAACAAAAATTAAAACGGCTATTTTAAAAAATCAATATCCTATATTTTTAACTCATGTTGAACAATTAGCAAAATATCAATTAATAAATAAACTCAATGAACTTTTTGATATATTTAGCAACGATTCTGATAAAAAAAAATTCTTTGATAGATTTGGCTCCCAAATAATTAATAAAACATTTTGGCTAAACTTAGAATCAGCTACTAATCATATAATAAACAACTATATTGAAAAATATTCAATTTTTAAATATTCAAACCATTTAAATAATTATAAAATTCTTTATTTTTTTTATAGCTTTACTAATTATTTATTACAAAACAACTTAGATATACAAGTTGTTATTAATTATTTGCAGAATTTTAATCTTGAAACCAGATATTACCTACTTAATTATCAATTTGATTTTCCCAATATTAATTTAGGCCAACAATCTTTTTTAATGGTTCTTCTATATTTGAATCGAAATAGTGATTTTGTAAAAATTTTTACAACTCCCAATTTACTATCCAATAATAAAAAACAAAAACTCCTTACATATTTTGACGAGCATAATAACTCTTTAATTCATGCAGCAATTGCAGGCAATAATATAACTGGTTTACAATTTATTATAAGTAATATAAGAAGCATTTATCTTAAAAAAAATCTAATAATAAAAACCCTTGCTTATAGTGGTGATAAAGTATTTAAAAATAATGGATTGTCAGTTTTACATATTGCCATGATTCAAAATAATCCTTTTACTTTGAGTTTGATATTATCTGTATTTAATAGCAAAGAACAATTTAATTTAATAATAAATCATAAAGTATCAGAATATTCCCTACATTATGCTAGCAAGTCTGTTTATGAGCTATCAATGTTACAATATAATCCAGATATATTTAATGTAATAGCTTATTGCATACCTATTATGTATACGTATAAATTTAAAACTATGTTGCTTTCACATCTTTTAACCAATACTGAATCTTTCATAGATAGCCCTTATCAACATATTATTTTTCATGTTAACTCATATATTAATATAAATAATCATATGTTAAATAGACAAAAAACTAATGAGATTTTTTATCATAAAAATCTTGGTTTTAAAGCTTTTTATGAGACAGAAGCAGAAAAAGCCAATGAATATATTAATGAAATTATTCGAATAAATAATTTAAATATTAAAACTATAAATAAAATAAAAACATTACTTGATAGTATAAAAATAATAGCGTTATTAGATATTAAATCCCAAGAAAAAATTGATTTATTTGCTACAAAATTAAAGTCTACGTTAACTTTTATATCAACTGATGATGAAAAAATTAATGAATTAATATCAGAAATAATAGAAGATATATTACAAGATTCTATAGAGGAAATATCAACTGTTCAAAATAATCTAGAATTATTATTAGAAGAATATTCTTTAAGAGGGCTTCTAATTAATAAACTTCCAGAGCAAGTAACAGGTATTGATGAAATTTTTATACAAAAATTAATCAACCATTTTGCTATGGCAAAAAAGAACATTAGCTTTAAAAATCTTGCCTGTGAGTCTGCCCTTAATAATAATAAACATTTAATAAAAAAAAGTCTTTCTTGCTTTCAAAAACATAGACAACATAGAGATCCTGTTGTTTTCTTTATTGATTTTAATGATACAAAAACTAACGTTAAAGTCTGTCGCTCATCTGAAAGCTTAGAAAGCTTAACTAGCCCAATTACAATAAAACCAGATGCTTCTAAAAGAAATTGTAAAACTCAAGAATTAATAGAGCCTTTTCTTAAGTTACACGAAAATAACATATCTAAAATAATGTCTTACCTAAAAAAACTAGACTTATGTACTGAGTCTATTAGAAGTAACCTTGTATTAGCCAAAGAAAATAAAACTCAATCATTATTAACTTTTGCTAATAAGTTTAATTGTAAAATATCAATGAAATAATTAAGTTTAACCAAACACCAATTAATTAGGTTGTGAAACATAATATAAAACGGTAAAATTAACTATTAACCTAAATATATTTTAAAAGCAAAATAAATGAGCAGTCGATTTATATCAAAACTTATATTAATCTACCTTACTATTTTTATTTCGATTAATATTTACGCCATAAAACTTAATATCACTTTACAAGATTCAGCAGCTGCTGACTCTGACACTATTGCTAATCTATATAAACAACTAGAGATAGAAAAACTAGTTAAAGATGATTACCAAGAATGGCAAGCTAAATATCATATAAAAAATATAGAAAAAGAGATTAAATCGCAATTTGAAACTTTAGGTTATTATAATGCTCAGGTAAACAAAATAGTTGATAAAAACGATATATCATGGAACATTAAATATAATATACACAAGGGCCCTGCTACTATTATAACTAGCTCTGATATAAATATTACAGGCCCAGGTAAATATAACCCTGATATTAGGAAAATTGTAAAGTCATCAGAATTAAAAACTGGAACTATTATTAATTATAAAACTTATGATGATTTTAAAAATAGCTTATATGCAACAGCAGAAAATCAAGGATATTTTGATGCAAAATTTACAAAAAGTAATATTTATATTAATAGAGTATTAAATACGGCTAAGATTAATATCAATTTCGATACTAAAATAAAATTCAAATTTGGTAACATTAAATTTATTCAACAACAATATAATCGAGTTTCAGAGAAATTTTTATATAAATTTTTAACTTTTAAAGCTAATCAAAAATACTCATATCAAAAAATACTTAATCTTCAAACTGGACTTAGCAAGTATTTTGATAAAGTAATGATTATACCAACACCAAATCAGAAAACAAAAACTGTAGATATACGTATAGATCTTCACCCTTTGACTAAGTATAAATATAAGCTCGGTGCAGGTTATAGTACTGATGATGGATTTAACATCCTTGCCTCTAGAAAAGTTTTATATATAAATAATTATGGTCATAGTTATGAAGCCTCGGCAAAAGTTGGACAATATAATGACTATGTCAATTTAATATATTATTCTCCAGGGGAAAAGCCAGCCACAGATCAAATATCATTTGGATATAATTATTTAGATGAAAAAAAACAGAATGAGAAATACATTGAGAAAACAAGGCATGAAGTATTTGGTAATTATCAGCGTCAGTATGATCAATATAACAGTAAAATTATTGGTGGATTAAAATATAATATAGAAAACTATACAACAACAGAAGAAGGAATAAATATTCATAGCCGCCTGCTTACTCCTGAATTTTCATGGTATAAATTATACAATAATAAAGACAAATTTGGATTTATCTTTAATTTTAATACCTTAGGTAGTATTAATGACTTATTATCAACTATTAGTTTATCTAAAACTTCAATTTATAGTAAAGTTTTATTCTATATAACACCTAATTTTAAAACAACGGTTAGAGGTCAAGTAGGACAAATTTGGAATAAAGACAATGATATTTCTCAAGTTCCACCAACAATGAGATTTTATGCTGGTGGTACAGATTCTGTTAGAGGTTATCAATATAAATCAATTGCACCAAGATATACTAATTCAAAAGGAGAAGAGTTTATTATTGGTGGTAGTAAATTATTAGTTGGAAGCTTAGAATTTGCATATCGAGTGTATGGCCCTTGGTTTGCCGCTGTATTTACTGATGCTGGTAACGCTGATGAGACCTGGAAATTAGTTCATAATAATATGAGCAAAAGTATTGGTGTTGGAGCTCATTATCAGTCTCCTATTGGTAACATAACAATAGATGTAGCAAGAGCTATATCTAAAAGAGATAAACCATGGCGTTTATCTTTAAATATAGGACCAGAATTATAAATTCATATTATTTTGATTTTAATTAATAAATTTTAACTAAGTTATAATTACATGAAAAAAATTTTCAAGGCTATTTTTTTAACACTTCTTAGCTTTTTAGCATTAATTTCTATTAGTATATCAATTTTATTGTTTACTTCTTTTGGAGCTAAAATTAGTTTAGTTATATTACAATCATTTACTCCAAATAATATAACAATCAAGTATAAAAAAATATCAGGATCTATATATAATGGTTTAAATTTTAAAAATATAGATATTTATCTAAAAAATGAAAATAAAGATTTAGATAAAATAATTAGTTTTTCAAATAACAGCATGAATTTTGATTTTAAAAACTATAACATAACTGCATTAATATACTCTGAAACGACTAAAATAAATCAAGATAACTATACTGCCCATAATTTAAACATTAACGTACAACATAACTTTAATAGTGGCTATACTAGTTTTAATATAAAAACTAATAATAAAGAAAATAAAGAAAATAGTATTTTAGCTAATATAAATATTTCATTTAAAGCTTTAAATGAAATAAAAATTGAAAAGTTTATTATATCTGATAATTTAAATAATTTTCTAAAAATTACAAACACAATTAATCAGCCAAACAAATATTTATTAAACTTATCCTTCAATCAAAAAATAGAAAATTCTGATTATGATATTAAACTAATTACAGAAAACACTCTTAATTATAAAAATTCTATATTTAGCTCTTTAAATGTAGATATTAATTATTTAAAAATAAATTACAATCAAAATAATGTTATACAATTATCAAACAGTAAAAATACTATAGTTGTTACTGATACTGAAATTAGTTTAAATGATACTTGTTTTCATCTTTTTGACAATAAATTATGCAGTCGTGGAAACCTTAATTTAGTAAATAACGAATTTAACCTGCAAGGATTTTCTAATAATATTAATCTTGCAAGTTTTGATAAATATATTATAGATCAAAAAGCCAGTATTAATGCTGAGACAAAACTTGCATTTAAAATTAATTATAATTTAAATAAAGATAAATCTTTAAATGCAAAAGTTAATTTAGATATAGATCCAGGTTATATTACTGTTGCAAATAATAAAAAAACATATAATTTTAAAAAAAGTAATGTTGATATTACTATCATCAAAAACAAACTAACTTCATTAATAAAACTAAACCTTTGGGATAAAGATTTTATAACTGGTAGTTTTAATATAAATGATTTATTAGATCTTAAATCAACAAAATTATCTGGCTCATTTCAGTCACGGTTATCTAATCTTACTCCTCTTGGCGCATTATTACCTGATGCTTTAAACAATCTTCAAGGTAATTTAATTTGTAATTATAATGTTTCTGGTAATATTAATAATATTACAGGTAATGGAGATTGTAATTTAAATGCAGCAAGCTTTGTATTACCTAATTTAAATATTAAAATAATTAATTTTAATGCCCTGGCTAAAATATCTAATAACATTATAAAATTTAATGCATCTTTTGAATCTGAAAATAATCTTAATAAAACTAAAAATTTAGGCATATCAAATAATGGCAAATTAACTATTAATGGCCAAACGAATCTAAACCAAGAAATTACAACTAGTTTAAATATCCAAGGATCAAATTTTCTTGCTCAAAATACTACAAATAATGTTTTATATATATCTCCTGATATTAACTTAAACATAACACCAAATGACATGAAGATTGATGGTAAAATTTTAATTCCTAAAGCATCATTTTATTCAAAGGATGGCTCTGGCTCTTATGATAAAAAAGATGTAATTTTTACAGATAAAAATATAAAATCAAACAATAAAGATGAACAAAGTAGTTTAAATATAAGTGGAGATCTTAAGTTAATTATAGAAAACACCATAGAGTTTAAAATGAAAAACTTTACAACCGATCTAGCGGGATCTTTAAATTTAAAATTAAAAAATAACTTAAGCTCACCTTTAGTAACTGGAACATTAGAATTAAAAAATGGTATATATTCAATATATGATAGAAATTTAAAGATTACTAAAGGTATCTTAAATTATATTAACAATCCTATAGACAACCCTTTAGCTAGCATACAAGCAGAAAAAGCTATTAATATTAGTGGATATGGCACTAGTAGTCTAAATAGAGCCTATGTTGGAATATCACTTACAGGACCTCTCAGCTCTCCTAAATTAACTCTTATATCAAATCCATTTATGTCAAAACAAGATATTTTGTCCTATTTAATTTTTGGAGCGCCTAGTGATAATGCAGATAAAGCCCAATTGTCTCTACTGTTAACAGCTCTACAAAACGTCCTAGGATTCTCTAGCACAGGAAATTCTTTTTTAGGATCCGTCTTTAATGTTTTTAAACTAGATGAAATCAAAATGGAGTCTATAAATACCACTGATCCACTGGGAATACCAACACAAAATGATCAAATATTAGTTATAGGTAAAAAAATTACTGATAACCTATTTGTTCGTTATGGATTTAGCTTATTAGATCCACTAGGACTATTTCAGGCAAGATATAAAATATCTGAAAGCTGGGGATTTGAAACTAATTATGATAGTTTTGGTCAGCTCAGTGCTAATTTAATATATTCTAAAGAATCGAACTAAACTTATACTAGCTTTTTTAATAAATTTATATTATAATTTGCACTTGTTAGTTTTATGAATTTTAATATCCAGATTATTTAATGCTTTACAATAAAACAACTAAAATTAAATTAATATTATCACTTATATTCACAGCACTAGTGCTGATGCTAGATATAAGTCAAATATTCGCAAAACCTTTAAGATTTGCCGATTCTGTTAATTGGACAACTATTAAACAAATAGAAATGAGTCTTAAAGGAACTCCACCTATGAATGTAGGTTTTGACATAGATGACACCTCTTTATTTACCAAATCCTCACATTATCTAATGCGTGAAAAGCATTGCCCTAACGATACAAATGTCTACCATGATAAATGTTCGGCAAGCCAAGATTACTGGGATGATTTAAGTCAACTTGACTATATGAATCCCCCTAAAGAGACAGCAAAATTATTAATAGAAATGCATAAAAAACGTGGCGATAACATTTATTTTATTACAGCAAGAGAAAGCCCTACCAAAAAACAAGAAAAAACAACGAGTCATTTAAAAAAGACCTTTAAAATCAATAAAATGCCCCCTGTTATATTTGTTGGCTTAGAAGCATTTGATCCTAAATTACCATCAAAAGCAATCGTGCTTAAAAAGAAAAATATAAAAATATACTACGGTGATGCTGATAGTGATATATTAGCTGCACAAAAAGCAGATACTAGACCCATCAGAGTAATGCGTGCTAGTAACTCTCAAGATAACAAAGCAATGCCTATCAATGGCAGATTTGGCGAAGAAGTTATCATTGACTCCGACGTATAATTAAAAAGTACTACATTTTATTTCAGTCAGTATTGACTTCTTTTGTTTTTACTTCGTCTGCTGTTTTATCCGCATCTGTTTTATCCGCATCTGTTTTATCCGCATCTGTTTTATCTGCTTCTTTTTTCTCTGCTTCTTTTTTCTCTGCTTCTTTTTTCTCTGATTCTTCTTTCATAGCATCAGCAAATAAAGCTTCATCACCAAAATTTTCATCTTCTAGTAACATATTTGTTGCATCTGATAAGCTTTTTTTATGACCATCAGTAGTATCACTTGATACCCCAATTAAAGCTGCCCTTCTTTGTAAATAAGCATCTCTTACAAAAGCATATTCATCAATAGATGCCGTATCTATAACTTTTGTCACTCCTAATAGCCCAGCTCTTAAATCTATAAATTGTAATAAAAATAAATCAATTGCATGATTTTCATCTATTACAAATAATCTAAAAGGCGATCCAGGTAAAAAAGCATCTACAATAACTCCAACTGTATCTCTTATAGTACTAGCTCCTAAAAAAGGAAGAACTAAATAATTAGAGTCTTTTACGCCCCATTTACCCAACGTTACTCCAAAATCATTCTCTCTTTTATCTAAATCAACACTAGATGCAACATCAATTAAACCTAACACCCCAAATGTCGTATTTAAGAAAAATCTCGAGAAATCATGTTTTAAACTAGAAAAATCAAATTGAAAAATATCATTTAAAACAACTCTTATATCATTAAGATTATCAAAAAAACTTGTTATGCTACTATTAATTGGCACAGGAGTAATATTTTTATACCCAACAGCTAATGGTTTTAAAATCATGCCATCAAAAACTTTATTAAAAGAATATATTTTACGATTAAATGATTTCATAGGATCATTAGAATAATCTGTTTTTTGGTGACCTGAGCAACCAAAGAGTAAAGATAAACTTGATATTATCAAAATTTTTTTTAGCATATTAGTATAACCTTCTAATTTAATTAAACTTATTTTTATGATCATTAAATAAAAAATAATCTATCGATAATCGTTTTGCCCCATAGGTCATTAATAATGATAAAGAAACTCCCCAGCAAAAATGTTGATAAAATCCAGCTATCCCATTATCAGTCCATAAAAATGGATAAGAATATAAAGCCGTTGCATTAAATACAAATAGAATTAAAGATGTGATTCTCGTAAATAAACCACATAATATAAACCATGGAATAACTAGTTCTGTAAATGCACCTAAATATGCAGCAAAAGTAGAATTAAGAAAAGGAACGTTATATTCATATTCAAATAATATTATTGCTGTGTTCATATCAATAATTTTTGTATATCCTGAATAAAAAAATGCAGCAAAAAGATAAATTCTTATTATAAAATAAACCCAATCGCCAAAATTTTCTAATAAATTATCTAATTGATACCATGTAGATTTTATGAATTTAATATAATTAGACAATTTCAGCCTCCAATGTATTATTTAAAATAATATCTATTTTCATCCTTTCTTCATTTAATTCTGTAAAACCAGGAATATTATTATCTCTTTCCAGTAAACATGGCTTTGAACCAATGAACTTAACCGCTTTAGAAAACAGCTCCCATACTGGTTTATTTATATCTGAACCATGTGTATCTATTAAATAATTTTTATTTTCAGAATACTCTTCATGACCAGCTAAATGAAAATATTTAACATTATCTTTATTAATATTTTTTATATATAAATCAGGATCAAACTTATGATTAATTGAATTTACATAAATATTATTAATATCCAATAATATTTTACAACCTGATTCATGGGCAACAATATTGATAAAGTCCCACTCTTGAATATTAGAATATTTATAAGAGATATAACTAGAAACATTTTCAACTAATATTTGTCTGCCTAAAAAATCTTGAGTATCTTTAATATTATTTATTATTACTTGTAAGGATTCATCCGTATACGGTAATGGTAATAACTCATGACTATTGATACCACCAATATTTCCCCAAGATAGATGATCAGAAATATAAACAGGGTTAGTAAAATCTATTAATTTATTTAATTTTTCAAGATAATCTTTGTTAATGCCATTAGAGCTACCTAAAGACATACCAACGCAATGCAGCGTCACTGGGTAATTACTTATTACATTGCTTAGATTATTATAAAAAATACTATTAATATTTAGGCTATTGCCTAAGTAATTATCAGCAAGTATTTCAAACCATGGAACATTTGGTTTATTTTTAACTATTTCATGAAAATGAGGTGATCTAAGACCTAGCCCTGCTCCATGGATATTCTGTTTCATATAATTGCTTATTTAATATAATGAATAATTAATTTTTATTATTTTTATTCGTACTTGTAGATGCAGAATCAGAATTTAGTGAACCATTCACTAGCTTATCGCAAATTCCTGTTGGCAGAAGTAACCAATCACTTGAAGAGCCATTAGTTTTCGATTGAGCTGCACAACTATGAGTTTTAGTACCACAGTCGTTCATTTTAGCTTTAGCAACACCATAACATTTTTCCATTTTAGGCTCAGCATAAATGTTTGCTGAACTTAAACCTAAAGCTGCTAAAGCTGTAATTGCTGAAGCAGAAAATATTTTTGATTTATTACTCATAATATATTTTCCCTAATATAATATTATTAATATACTAGATTATAGTATAAAATATCAATAACAAAACCATGAGTGAATAGCAAAGGTTAGTTTCATATCTTGCTATGCCAGCTTAGTTGAAATTTTATAAGAGATAATTCATGAAATTCGAAGAAGATATTTTACAAGCAAAGTTTAAAATAAACTCTTGTGAGAACAATAAAATAACAATAAATAACGAAAATTATTCTAAAAGCCTTATTATTACCAAAGATGACTTATCTTCTGATTGGGAAATAAATGATATAAATAAAATAACACAAAAAGATATCGAATTATTAAGTAAATCATCTCCTGAACTATTTATTATTGGTACAGGTGACATATCTATATATCCTAATAAAGAAGTTTTGTCATTATTATATAACTCTAAAACCCCTTTTGAAATTATGAGCAGCCCTTCTGCTTGCAGAACTTATAATTTATTAATTAGCGATAATCGTCATATAGCTGTTGGTTTAATATTAAATTAAAACTAATATAAGAATATGTATAAAAACCTAAGTTTGACCTAAGCAATATATTGACTCCTGAGAATTTTTTTATTCTATTTTTTGCAAATTTTAATGAGGCGATAGACCAGATCTTTTAGGCGGCTCGACTTCTTCATCATTAACAAAATAATCAATAATAAACGTATCAATATAGAAAACAAGAGTATCTACAACTCCTTTTACGGCACTGCTCATACATAATAATGTATCATTTATT
>TARA_R110002096_G_scaffold46735_2_pt1 | contig 67040 bp, 60 predicted proteins | sample TARA_R110002096 | Tara Oceans TARA_R110002096 (sample SAMEA4397295) | marine metagenome | biome: Polar Biome; feature: [DCM] deep chlorophyll maximum layer (ENVO:01000326); material: water (ENVO:00002006), including particulate matter (ENVO:01000060) such as... | depth 35 m
GCGTACGTCTTCAGCTTGGCGTACAGCGTCGTGCGGTTGATGCCGAGTTCGCGGGCCGCGTGGCTGCGGTTCCCTTCGCAGGTGTCCAGCACGCGGCGGATCAGCACCTCTTCCATGTCCTTCAGCTTGCTGCTGGTCAGCGGCAGGGCTCCGTCCCCACCAGCCGCTCCGGTGCGTTCGCCGTCGAGGCCCAGGTGCTGGGGGCGCACCAAGCCTTCCTCGGCCTGGATCGCGGCGCGCTCCACCGTGTTGCGCAGTTCGCGCACGTTGCCGGGCCATGGGTGTGCGCGCAGGCGTTCCATCGCGGCCTCGGAGAAGCCGGTGAAGTCGCGGGCGAGCTCCTCGCCGAAGCGTGCCAAGTAGTGCGTCGCGATCGGCGCGATGTCGTCCTTGCGTTCGCGCAGCGGCGGCACAACGATCGACAGCACGTTCAGGCGATAGAACAGGTCTTCGCGGAACGTGCGCTCCTCGACCATCACCGCCAGGTCGCGGTTCGTGGACGCGAGGATGCGCGCATCGACCGGCAGGTCCGCGCTGCCTCCCACGCGGCGGTACGTGCGTTCCTGCAGGACGCGCAGCAGTTTGGCCTGCAACGCCGGCGCGAGTTCGCCGACCTCGTCGAGCAACAGGGTCCCGCCGTCGGCCGCGTGCAACAGGCCGTCGCGCCCTTTCGGATCGCCGCCGGTGAACGCGCCCGGTTCGTAGCCGAACAGTTCGGCCTCGATCAGCGTCTCCGCGATGGCGGCGCAGTTGAGTGCGATGAACGGTCCCTTCGCGCGGCTCGAATTGTCGTGTACGGCGCGCGCGACGAGTTCCTTGCCGACGCCCGACTCGCCGTGGATCAGCACGGTGGTGCGCGGCGTCGCGGCGACCTTCTGGACCTGGTCCATCACGGCGCGAATGCCGCGCGAGCGACCGACCACCGCGCTGGAGCGCAGTCCCGCCAGCTCATCGCGCAACCGATCGCGCTCCTCGCGCACGTTGCGACCGGCCAGCACGCGTTCGACGACGTCCTGGAGCTCCTCGCCACCGAACGGCTTCTCGAGCAGGTTGTCCGCGCCCAGCCGCATGGCCTGGACCGCGGTGCGCACGTCGGCGTGACCGGTCAGGATGACGACGCCCGGAGGGTCGTCCGCGGACATCAGGGTGGGCAGGACCTCGAGGCCGTTGCCCTCGGGCATGTCCAGGTCCAGCAGGACCACGTCCGGGCGCTCCAGGGCGGCCTGTTCCAGGGTTTCGCGCCCGGAACCCGCTTCCAGGGTCCTCCAACCCGCCGCCCGGCACAGGCCCACCAGACCCAGGCGCACCCCGGAATCGTCGTCGGCAATGAGGATCAGGGCGGGCATCCCCCGGATTCTAGCCCGGTTCCCTCACCAGATCGTGCCTGGAGTGCGCTCAACTCGTGCGCTGTCGGTGCTTTGCGTTCGCGGCCCCCGCAGGCGGGGCTTGATGCCCCGCCGAGGACGGCCGCGGACGCAAAGCACCGACAGCGCACGAGAGGGAGCCGAAGGCGACCGCTTGGGCGTGCGCCGGGCGCGATCTGGTGAGGGAACCGGGCTGGCTCCCTGGGCCTCGATCCCTAGCACCGTCCACATTTCCCGAAAACGCCGTGATCACGGGCTTTTCGGCCGATTTGGGTCCTCCGGAGCCCGTCTCGAGCGCAGATCCGGTCCAAAAAGTCCGGGGCTGGGCTCATGCGGACGACCCCGGCACCGAGAACCGGCTTGCGTCAAGGAAGTCCTCGCCCGGACGACCGCGACGTACCGGCTTCACCGCCGGACTCAGCAAACCAAAACCACGATTAGGAAATCACCATGGGCCTTCGCATCAACACGAACGTCGCCTCCCTTACGGCGCAACGGAACATGTTCAATGTTACCGGCAAGCTGCAAGGGAACTTCGCGCGCCTGGCCTCCGGCCAGCGCATCGCCTCCGCCTCGGACGACGCGGCAGGCCTCGCCATCTCCGAGCGCATGCGCTCGCAAATCCGCTCCTACAGCGTCGCCTCCCGCAACGCCCAGGACGGTCTCTCCCTCGCACAGACTGCGGAAGGCGCGATGGAGGAACTCTCCAACATCGTCACGCGAATGCGTGAGCTCGCCATGCAGTCGGCGAACGGCACGTACTCGCAGGAAGACCGCGACGTGCTCGAGGAAGAGTTCGTCGCTCTCTACACCGAGATCGATCGCGTCGCCACGGACTCCGAGTTCAACGGCAACAACCTGCTCGACGGCACGTTCGCGACCGTGAACATCCAGGTCGGTATCGAGGATGGCGAGGTCATCACGCTCGACATGGAGGACCTACAGTCCGCCAACCTCGGTGGCGGAACTGGATTGCAGAACCTCTCCATCCTCACGGATGTTGGAGCCTCCGCAGCTCTCGATGAGCTCGACACGGCGATCACCGAGATCAACACCTCTCGAGGCAACGTCGGCGCCCAAGCCAACCGCCTCAACAGTGCCATGCGCTCCATCCTGAACGCGCGTGAGAACTTGTCAGCCGCCGAGAGTCGCATCCGCGACGTCGACGTCGCCGAAGAGACGGCGGAGCTGACGAAGAACAGCATCATGCAGCAAGCCGCAGTGTCGGTCCTCGCGCAGGCGAACAGCCAGCCGCAGATCGCACTCTCGCTGCTCCAGTAAAAACTTGAACGGCCTATCGTGGCCATTGCTGAGTGGGGGGCCGTCGGCCCGCCGACGGTCCCCTCCTTTACTCAGCTCCACGATCGGCAAATCCAATTTCGGACCAACGCAGTAGCGTTGGACGATCCCACCGGCTGACGCGGCTCCGCGTCGACCGCGTTCCTTTCCAAACGAAAGAGCGATCTCGCTCGGCCCCATCCATCGGGCCCATGAGTGAGATGTTCGAACCACTCGAGCGTCCTAAGCCCACCGCGGGCAAACGACGTCGCGGACGCCGTCGTGATCCCGTGGAACCCTCCCCGGGGAACTAAGCGAGGATGAGATACGCGCTCGAGTGTCCCCTGTCCGCATCCAATCCCAATTATTAAATAAGGAACCTATCGATGGGTCTTCGTATTAACACCAACGTTGCTTCACTCAACGCTCAGCGAAACTTGATGAATGTTTCGTCGCGCCTCGGTGGCAACTTCTCGCGCTTGTCCAGTGGCATGCGCATCGCGACGGCGTCCGACGACGCCGCCGGTCTTGGCATCTCCGAGCGCATGCGCTCCCAGATCAAGAGCTATGGCGTCGCCGCGCGGAACGCGCAAGACGGCATCTCTCTGAGCCAAACCGCTGAGGGCGCCATGTCCGAGGCGAGCAACATCCTGACGCGTATGCGCGAGCTGGCCATGCAGTCGGCGAACGGCACGCTGGGTCAGGATGATCGTGACGTTCTCAACACGGAGTTCGGTGAGCTCATTGAGGAACTCGATCGCCTCTCGACGGACACGGAGTTCAACGGGATTTCGTTGCTCGACGGCACGACCACTTCGGTTGACATTCAGGTGGGTATCGGCAGTGGCGACACCGTCGACCTCTCCCTCGTTTCGGTTGCCGCAGCTGACCTCGGTACCAACGGCGTCGACACCGACACCGTTGACTCGGTGGGTGCCGCAGACACAGCGCTCGACAACATCGACCTTGCCCTGACGGACCTCAACACGGCGCGCGGTACCCTCGGTGCCGACCAGAACCGGATGAACAGCGCCCTGCGCTCGATCCTCAGCGTGCGCGAGAACCTCTCCGCCGCCGAGAGCCGCATCCGCGACGTGGACGTCGCTTCGGAAACCGCCGACCTGACGCGCAACTCGATCCTGCAGCAGGCCGCCACGTCGGTCCTGTCCCAGGCCAACGCCCAACCGCAGCTCGCTCTCAGCCTCCTCGGCTAGACCTTCGGTTGACGCTCGTTCGACGAGGGGACCTCTCCCCGTCGAACTTCCAAGAGCAGAGGGCTCCGGATCCCCATCCGGAGCCCTCTGTTTCGTTGTGGGACGCGGCTCGCAGCGCTGTTGGGCCGCAACGAAACACGGTCCTGCGGAGCGATCCAGGTCGTCGACGTGCTCCTCCATGCGCGCTACGGAAGCATCCTTACGGGCTAATCCCAGGAAGCCGCATTTCTTCCGGGTTCGCCAAAGTCCAGACCTGGCGTCGTTCGAAGAGGTCTTTGTCGTTTCGGATTCCCCATCCGGACGCACGGTCTCCCGTGGACGCACCCCGCACCCCATGGATGGCCCACGGTACGTCCCTGATCCTGGAGCTTTCGCTGTAGCGCGGCCCCATCGATCGCACGCCTTCGCGTGGACGCCGTTCCTTCTCAAACCAAGGTCGATCCTGCTCGCCCCGACTCGTTCGGGCTGACGCGAGGAGGACGACCGACCCGCCTGAGTGTTCGGATCCACTCGGGGCACTCGATGCTGCGGACAGCGTCAGGGCCCCTGGATCGCAACTCCCCATCGCCCACGAGAAGGAGATCGGCACGCAGGCGGTCTTTCTGTCCGCCCCCCAATCTCCATCTCCATTTCAGGATCCCCATGGGACTACGTATCAACACCAATGTCGCCTCCCTGAACGCGCAACGAAACCTGATGAACGTTTCGTCGCGCCTCGGCGGCAACTTCTCCCGCCTGTCCAGCGGCATGCGCATTGCCACGGCTTCGGATGACGCCGCAGGCCTCGGGATCTCGGAACGCATGCGTTCGCAGATCCGCAGCTACGGCGTTGCTGCACGCAACGCGCAGGACGGGATTTCACTCAGTCAGACGGCCGAAGGCGGATTGAGTGAGGTCGGCAACATCCTCTCCAGGATGCGCGAGCTGGCCGTACAATCGTCGAACGGGACCCTCAACACGGACGACCGAGCGACCCTCGACACCGAATTTGGCTCGCTGATCGAGGAGCTCGATCGCATCTCGACGGACACCGAATTCAACGGGATTCAGCTGCTCGACGGGTCCAACACTTCGATCTCGATCCAAGTGGGTATCAACTCGGGTGGGACGATCGACCTCACCCTGGATTCGACAGCAGTTGCTGACTTGAGCCTCACTACATCGAACGTAGCGACCACGACAAACGCCGGGCTGGCCCTGGACGCCATCGACACCGCGCAAGACACCGTGAACACGCTGCGTGGAACGTTGGGAGCCGAGCAGAACCGCCTGGAGAGCTCGATGCGCTCGATCCTGAGCGTGCGCGAGAACCTGTCCGCCTCCGAGAGTCGGATCCGCGACGTGGACGTCGCTTCGGAAACCGCCGACCTGACCCGCAACTCGATCCTGCAGCAGGCCGCCACGTCGGTGCTGTCCCAGGCGAACGCCCAGCCGCAGTTGGCGCTCAGCCTGCTCGGTTAGGAACGCCGCGGTCCGCACGACCGCGCCAGGTGAGTACCAAGGGCTCTGGACCTCGCGTCCGGGGCCCTTGTTCCGTTGGGCTCTTCGCGTCATGCCGGAGGTCCATGTTCGGGCCGTTCCAGGTCGGAAGAAATGGCACGGACCTCGCGTGAATGGACCGTGCGCGCGACGTGACCCGGAAACCGTTTCCACCCACGAATTCCATCCCTCGGAACTCCTAAGGCTGCGCGGGATCCCGCCGATAACACGCTCGGAATCCCCTCCCCAACATCCCCATGGTCAACGGAACCGGCATCAGCTTCTCGGGCCTCGCAAGTGGTCTCGATACGACTTCGATCGTGCAGCAACTCGTTGCGCTCGAACGCATCCCCATTCAGCTCGTCGAGGCCCAGCGCCAGGAGCAGAAGGACAAGCTGAACCTCGTCAATCAGTTCGCCGATCTGGTGAATGCGTTGAAGGACAAGGCCCAGGTGCTGGGTACGCGCGACGGATTCTACGCCTGGAAAGTCGGCGGAGCCTTCGAGGACGCCGCCAGCATCACCGCGACGAGCGGTGCGGCGGGCGGCACGCACACCTTGGACGTTCAGTCCTTGGCACGCACGGATCGCTGGGCGTTCGACGGCGTTATGGATCCCGCCGCCGATCTGGCGACCGCGGACGGACAGCAGATCGCGTTCTCCGTCGGGTCGACGTCCTACTCCATCACGCTCACCCAGGACTCGTCGAGCTTGAACGACATCGCCAGCGCGATCAACGAGGCTGCGGGGTCCGACGTCTCTGCGACGGTCGTCAACACGGGGACGCAGTCCTCCCCGTCCCACCAGTTGGTCATCGCTTCGAAGACCGCCGGTGAGGACGCACGCATCACGGGGCTGGCCTCCAACGTCGCCGGGCTTACCATCGACGGAGCCGGAGCCGACGCGGAAGGGGTCGCGACGAGCGCCAACCACCTGTCGGTCGGTTCGAATGCCGTGGCCATCATCGACGGGTTGACCATCACACGCGCGACCAACGACTTCAGCGACGTGTTCGATGGCGTGTCGATCGATCTGCAGTCCGCGTCCCAGGGCGAGGTGACCTTCAACGTCGATGCCGACAAAGAGGCCATCCGCACGACGATCGACGAGTTCGTGACCGCGTACAACGAGATCATCGACTTCGTGGACAAGCAGAGCACCGTCACGCCGGGTGATACGGAAGACGACGGGAACACCACCGGGGCGCTGTTCGGCGATTCCTTGCTCGGCACGGTGCGTAGCACCATGCGCAACTCCCTCTTCAACATCCCGCTCTCGGTCATTCAGGCCGACACGACCGGGTTCTCGACGCTGAGCACCCTCGGCTTCAAGACCGACGTCGACGGACGCCTCAGCATCGAGGACGACAAGTTCGACGCCAAGCTGCTCGAGGACCTCGATGCCTTCGCGGACCTCTTCGTCGACAACGACGGATTCGTGCGGGATCCGAACGCGGTGGGCAACACGCCGGCGTACTACGCGGACACGACCGCGGACAGCGGTCTGATGGCCGATCTGGAGCGTTCGCTCGGCCAGCTCTTCGGCAACCTGCCCGACAACAACGAGAACATCACCCTGCGCGGCTTGTTCGACCTGAAGCGCGACACGATCAACGATCAGATCGAGCGACTCACCGACTCGATCGACGCGAAGGAACGCCGCATCGGCGACTTCGAGAACGACCTTATCCTGCGCTTCGCGCGCCTCGAAGAGCTGATGGGTTCCCTCAACGCACAGGGCGCAGCCCTGAACAGCGTACTCGGCCAATTCTGATTCCCCACGCCATGCATCCCCGCAACGCCGCCGACGTCTACCGCACCTCGTCCGTCGAGAACGCACCGCCGATCCAGATCATCCGCATGCTGTACGAGGGCGCGCTGCGTTTCCTCGAGCAAGCCAGTCGGCTCGATCCCTCCGACCCCAAGTCCGGGTTCCCCCAGGCGATCACGCGCGTGGACGACATCGTCGTCGAGCTGCGCCTGGCCTTGGACAAGGACGTCGGGCCCGAGGTCAGCGAGAACCTCGAACGCCTGTACCTGTACTGCGAGGACGAGTTGGGTCGCGCCACCGTGGACCGCACCCTCGAACCGCTGCCCAACGTGCGCACGGTTCTGGAGGTCCTGCTGGACGCCTGGCAACAGGTCGAAGTGCAGGCGGGTCGCTGATGGACCTCACCCCGGAACGGGCCTTCGAACACCTGTCTGGCGTTCGTGCGGCACTGACCGACCTGTTGGACGCGGTGGAATCCCCGTCCGGTGGGGACAGCGCGATCGAGGAGGCCCAGCGACGGGCCGAGCATCACGCCGACATGCTGGGAGATCCGGTCGAACTGCTGACTTTGATCCCGGCCAGCTCCCGCGACCGGTTGCTGGACAAGTTGGAGGACTGGATGCGTCTGGTCTCGCTGGCCACGGCCGCGGTGAGCCGCAACCGCGAGTCCGCCGAGGTCGCGTTGGAGCATCTGCAGAGCGGACGCCGCAGTCTGCTCGCACTCGACCGTGGGCAAGAGCCCGGTCGCACGTGTGACATGTCCGCCTAGAGCGGGCGTTCAGCGCTGGACGATCCGCGCACGCCAAACGGCTGCATTCGCTTCGTCCTGCTGGATCTCGTAGAGATCGACGACGCGCCGAATCGCGTCCTGCGTACGGAAATCACCCTCGCCGAGCTTGGCGAGGAGCACCTCGACCGATTCCAGGACGTGGGGGCGTGCGCTGTCGGGTTGCCCCTGCGCGAGCATGCAGCCCCCCAAGATGCTACGCGTATTGGCGGTCAGCCAGTGACCGCCGAGTTGCGGATCATCGGATCGCAGCGCATACGCGCGCTCGAGTGCCGCGCGCCCCTTGTCCAGCTCGTTCGCCTGGACACAAACGACGCCCAGCATGGTCAGCGGTCCACCGAGTGCGGTGGCGTTCGGGCCGGAGTCGAGCTCCTGCATCGCCAATCCACGCTCGATCGGTTCGATGGCCGCGGCGGCGTTGCCGGCGCGGAACTCGATCATGCCCAACGTGCTCCAGTAGCTGGCGAGCTTGGCATCACCCGACCTGCCCAAGGCTTCGAGGAACGCACTGTGGATGTGCACCGACTCGCGGGAGGCCTCGCGAGCGCGCGCCAGGTCCGGCAGGTCCATCAACATCCAAGCGTGGACGTTGAGCGCGTTCGCGAGGTCGGGGTGGTCGTCGCCGAGTGCGGAGCGGCGGATCCGGATCGCCTGGAGGAAGTGCTCGTCGGCCGCCGGGAGGTCGCGCAGGCGATGCAGGAGTTGGGCCTGATTCAGCGCGAGGGACGCCAGATCGGGGTGATTCTCCGGCAGGACCCGCTCGAGACTCGCCATGGCAAGCCGGCGTTGCTGGAGGGCATCGTTCAATCGGCCTTTGGTCAACAGCGCGTTCGCGTAGGCCTCGCGGGCGCGCGCCAGGTCCGGGTGGTCCGCATGCACGCGCCCCTCGATCGCGGCGACCGCGAGGGCGCCGTGCTCCAACGCATCGTCGAAGCGGTCCTCGACCTGCGCTTGCGCCGACAAGGACGCGTGAGCCAGGGCCACGGGCGTCAGGGCGCTCTTGTCCGAGACATCGATCAACGTGTTCAAGGCCTGCGTGCGCTCGTCGTGGCGCCCTTGAAGCTTGCGCAGTTCGGCCAAGCCGTAGAGCGCGGTGACGTGGTGGCTGCGTCCCCGGTGCGGCGGGTGTTCCAGGAACGCGATCGCCGCTGTGAGCCGCTGTTCGGCGCGCTCCGTGTTGCCGAGGCGCACGTCGATCATGCCGCCGGCGCCTTGCAGCAACGCCATGCGATCGGCGGGCGTGCGCTCGTCGTCGCGGCAAAGAACGATGGCGCGTGACAGGACGTCCTCGGCCTCTCCGAGCTTGCCCAGCTGGTAGTAGGTGATCCCTAGCGTGCCCAGGACGTCGGCCAGGGCACGCGGATGGTCGACGAGCGATCCCTCGGCCGCAGCCAGGGCCTCATCGAGCAGTTCGACGACGGTGACCTCTTTGCCCAACGCATGCGCCGGGCGCGCGCGTTCGAGCAAGCTGCGATGGAAGTCGGCGACGAGGGCTTCGGTCGTGCGCGCGTCCCGTTCGCCTTCCTCGGCCAGCGCCTGCTTGTCGCCGGCCCGCACGAGTCGCCAACCCAGGACCGAGGTGATCAGGACGATCGCGGCGACCGCCAGAACGGCCGTGCGGTGCCGTCGCGCGAACAATCGCATGCGATGCAACGTCCCAGCAGGTCGCGCGAGAATGGGGCGATGCGAGCGGTGCCGGTCGAGGTCGTCGAGGAGCGCGGCCACGGTCGGGTAGCGGCGCTCCGGATCCCGTTCGAGAGCCGTCATCAGGATCGTCTCGAGGTCGCGCGGGAGGTCGGGGATCCAGCGCGAGGGGCGCGTGGCTTCGTCCTCGGTGATCGCACGCAGGATCTGGGTGATGCTGCGGTCCCGGGTGACGTGGGGGAGCCGGCCGGTCAGCAACTCGTACAGCACCGCGCCCAATCCGTAGACGTCACTGCGCACATCGATCGCGTTGGAGTCACCGCGCGCCTGCTCGGGACTCATCGTGCCCAGGCTGCCTGCGATCTCGCCCGCGCGTGTGATCAACGTGGCGGCCCGTTCGACGCCGACCGCGCGCGCGATGCCGAAGTCGATCACCTTGACGCGCCCTTCGGCGTCGACCAGCAGGTTGTCGCTCTTCAGGTCGCGGTGCAGGACGCCACGTCGGTGCCCGTGTTCGATCGCGGCCGCGGCTTGCCGGAAGAGCTCGAGCCGTGCCTCGCGATCGAGCCCGCGCTCTTCGGCGGCGCGCGCGAGGGGCCGGGCGTCCGCGACCAGTTCCATGGCGAACCAAGCGCCGTTGACGCCACCCGCGGAGAACGTGCCCACCTCGAACACCTGGGCGATGCCGGGGTGGTCCAGGCGGGCGAGCGTTTCGGCCTCGAAGCGCAACCGTGCCACCTCGCGCTCGATCCCGGGCAGGCTGCGGACGAGCTTGAGGGCGACGATGCGCTTCGGTTCGGCCTGTTCGGCCTCGTACACGACGCCCATGCCGCCTTCGCCGATCGTTCGACGCAAGGTGAAGCCCGCGATCGTCACGCCCTCGAGCGGGGCCGCGTCGGGGGGCTCCAGGAAGCCGGCGTCGACCGATTCGTGACCGCGGAGCAGAGCGTCGACCTCGCGGCGCAGATCGGAGCGATCGGTACAGCGCTCGGTGAGGAACGCAGCGCGCGCGCTCGGGTCCAGGTCCAGAGCCTCGAGGAAGAGCGTCTCGGCGGCCTGGAATGCGGGCCGACTCATGCGCTGAATCCTCGGTTGCCGGCCTCGGACGTCACCGCATCACGCAAGAACGCCCGGGCCACGGTCCAGTCGCGTTCCGCCTGGCGCAGCGAAACGCCCAACGCCTCCGCCGCAGACCGCATGTCCAGTCCCGCGAAGAAGCGCAGCTCGACCAATCGTGCCTTCTGCGGATCGCGGTCCTCGAGTCGCTCCAAGGCGTCCTCGAGCGCGAGCAGATCGGTCGACCGTTCCTCGAACGCAGCGAGGGTGGCGTCGACGGCGGCGTCCTCGTCGAGCGCGACCGGACGCAATCCGTCACCACGTTTCTGTGCGCGACGTGCGCGAGCGCGATCGACCAGGATGCGTCGCATCACGGTGGACGCGGCGCGGAAGAACTCACTGCGGTGTTCGGCGCCCAGGGAATCCTGGCGAGCCAGTCGCAACCAGGCTTCGTGCACCAATGCCGTCGGCGCGAGCGTGGCGACGTTCTCCTGGGCCAGGCAGGAGCGGGCCAGGCCGCGCAACTCGTCGTAGACCCGCGGAACGAGTTCGTCCAAGGCGGTCCGGTCACCGTCGGTGGCGGCGCGGAGGAGGCGAGAGACTTCGGGGAGATCCTGCATGGCGGATGGGGCGCTCGATCCTACTCCAGAGCCTGGAAACGGGGATTCATGGCGGAAATCCGGTGGCTCGATCCTGGAGCGCACGGGTTTCGAGCGGATTCCTGGCGGGAGGTGGATCCGGCTCTCGCGGAGACGGTGGAGCGGGACCCAGCGGCCTCCCCTCCCCTCGAACCCTCATCGAAGCGCCGCGGCTCCATCGATCCGGAGCACTCCCCGATATGAAATCCATCCCCTTCCTCCTTCTCCTTGCAGCTCCAGCGCTCGGGCAGACGCCCCTCGAGGACACCGGCTTCGACGACACGACGCCTGTCACCGATCAGGACGTGGTGATCGTCCGCGAGCGCGCCTTTGGTGCGGGCGGCATCGACCTCAGCGCCTACGGCATCCTTGGAACCCCGGACTTCGTCCAGTCGATCTATGTCCGCGCCTACCACGCGAGCGGCGCTGACCGACACGTCACCCGTGGCCGCCTGGTGTTCCCCGCCGGCATCACCATCCTGGGCGTCATCACCGATGCTTCGGGTCTCGGAGGCAGTACGGACGATGGAGTGCTGACCGCGAGCGACCTGGACTTCGGGATCGGTGGCGACCCCGACTTCTACTCCGGACCCTTCCGTGGTCTGGACGCGGTCAGTTCGTCCGAACACGTCTTCGTCCGCAGCAACAACACGGTCGATTTCTATCTCCATCAGTCGTTGAACGACCTGGACGACTTCCGCGTTCTGATCGATCATGGCTCGAGCTTCCCAGTCAGCGCCGAGTTCGACGTTCAGCTGATCGTCGACAACGCCGCGGTGAACCTGGACTCCGAAGCCGGCGTGCGCGTCGGCATCGTGCCTAGCCCGACCACCGGGAACGGTGTCTGGTCGGACGCGAACGGACTCACGGACATCCCGTTGATCGGGACGTCGACCCCGAGCCCGGGACCTGGTTTCCTGGCGGACCCCTATGCGGGCATCCTGATGCATCGCAACGCCTCGTTCGGCGAAGGCGGAACGCTCGAGTGGTACGACCTGGCGAACGAGGTGCTGCTCACGCACGCACGCAGTGGCCCCTGGAAGGACCTGGAAGCCGGGCCCTTCGGTCGCTTGTACGGCAGGGAGCTCAACTACGGGGGCTTCGTCACGGTGGACCTGGAGTCCGGATCAGAAGGTCGCACGGACATCAGTGGACTGCCTCCCGCAGCGCTCAAGCCCACGTTGGTGAGTGCCATCCCGGGTACGGACGATCTGCTGATCTTCGCGGAGGGCAGCGTCAACGGTCCGGTGCATGTCTACACCGTCGATGTGCGTACTGGCGTGGCGACGAACTTCTGGACTTCGCTGAGCGGTGCTCAACCCGGAACGCCCCAAGGGGCCACGGTCATGGGCAACAAGGGATACTTGCTGGGTCAGGAGGGCGACATCCTGGAGGTCGACCTGACGACCGGAGCCATGGTGTCCACCGATCTCGGCGTCAACGGTTCCTACTTCGACATCAAGGTCAGCCCGGCGGGCAACACGCTGCTCCTCCTGTACCGGACCCCTGGAACGGTGACGGGTAACGTCACGGAGTACGACCCCGTATCCGGGATTCAGACGCCGCGCATCGTGGCGGACCCCACGATCACGTTCTGCACGGCGATGGTGCTCGACGGCAGCACGCTGTGGATCGCTCGTCGCGCTCAGGGCTCCCTCACGGCCACGTTGTCGACCTACGACGCCACCACGTGGACGTTGATGGACGTGTATCCGGAATCCATCGAGTTCAACGTCGAGGACATCGCTCTGCCGCCCGCGTCGACGCGCTTCGATCAGCAGTACTGCACGCAGACGCCGAAGAACTCGAACAACCGTGTTTCGTGGATCACCGCGTTCGGCAGCCCGGTCGTTGCCGACGACGACTTCGAATTGCGTGCGTTCAACATGCCGAACAACCAGTTCGGGATCTTCATCAACGGCCCTGGCCAGATCTCGATCGACATGCCTGGCCAGAGCTACAACACGCTCTGCGTCGGTCCGACCCAAGGTCGATTCGATCAGAGCATCTTCGATACGGGCATATCAGGATCCGCCTCGTTGCAGGTCGACCTGGCCAACATGCCGACCAACATGGGGCCCGTTCCGGTGCTGCCCGGAGACACCTACACCTTCCAGGCCTGGCATCGCCAGGGCGGCGGCGGCGCTGGTTTCACGGATGCCATTCAGGTCACGTTCCAGTGATTCGAATCACCTGAGAGAGAGGTGTCCTGATCGAGGGTTCGATCGGTGACGTTGCCGGCGGCCACGACTTCGCGTCGTGGTCGCCGGTTCTCGTACCCGTCTTGGACAAGATCACCGCGGGCGTGTTGAATCTAGGCTCGATGACGCACGCAGCCATTCTCACGACCGATCGAGGGTCCGCATGACGCGCGCCTTCTTCGGTGCTCTGGCCGGAATCGTCGTGTGGGCGAGCTTGTGGATGCTTGCGAACGGCGTGCTGGCGAACGTCTTCCCGGACGAGGCCCGCGTGTTCCGCGAGGGCGGCTCCTTGACCCACGTTCGCTACCTGGGCGCGGCCTTGGCCTTCAGTGCGCCGTGCTCGCTCATCGCGGGGACCGTGACCGAAGGCATCGCCAAGGAACGCGCGCGGTCCGCCGCGGTCATCGCAACGCTCGTGCTCGTCACCTGGATGATCTTCACCCAGGCGCAGTTCTGGGAGCGCATGCCCGCCTGGTACCACGTGTCCCTGATCGTTCTCCTGGCCGCCTTGATGCCCCGCTCGTCCTGGCCCGTGAACGGGTCCCCCTCCAACCCTGGAAGTGATTGACATGGCCTCCCCCCGCGACATGGCGCTCAAGATGATCGCCAACCTGAAAGAGAAGACCGGCAAAACGTTGCCGCAGTGGCTGAAGATCGTGAAGGCCGCCAAGCTCGAGAAGCACGGTCAGATCGTGAAGATGCTGAAAGACGATCACGGCGTGACCCACGGGTTCGCCAATCTGATCGCACACGAGCATCTCGGCGGAACGTCGTTCCAGGCCAAACCCACGGACGACCTGGTCGGCAAGCAGTACGCCGGCAAGAAGGAAGCGCTGCGTCCGATCTACGACGTCGTCTGCGCCGCGATCCAGAAGCTCGGCAAGGACGTCGAGGTCGCGCCGCGCATGGCCTACGTCAGTTTTCGGCGCAACAAGCAGTTCGCGATCGTGCAACCGACGACCCAGACGCGTGTCGATGTCGGTTTGAACCTGAAGGGCGTCAAGGCGACGGCACGTCTCGAGTCCGCCGGATCGTGGAACTCGATGTGTACGCACCGCGTGCGCATCACGGACAAGAAGGACGTCAACGCCGAGCTCAAGAAGTGGTTGAAGCAGGCGTACGAGGCTTCGTGATGCCCTCGTGCTCGACGGTCTCGCCCTGGGCGGGCTAGCTAGCGCCCCAAGGTTGTCGGGATCGAGATGAGAGGACCTTCCTGAGAGTTGCGGAGGCCGGCGATGAACCTGGTTCGGTAACGCCTGCTTCTGCAACTCTCAGGAACATGCACCGTGAGCACGCAGAGGTCTGCTTGAGCTTCTCATCGACAAGGCGGTGGTCCCGCTTCGCTGCGTGCAGCCCCCTTGATCTTCTCCATGTCGAGGACCCTGGCTACGCCACTCTCTTCGCCCTCGATCAGTGCACGGCGCACGGCTTCCACCCTCTGTTCGTGTTCCTCGAGCAGCCGTAGGCCGGATCGGACGACATCTGTGGCGGTCGAGTAGCGCCCAGTCTGGATCTGGTTGGTGACGAAGGCGTCGAAGTGATCGCCGAGGATGAAGGACGTGTTCTTGGGCATGAGAGGCTCCTGGTTGGCGCGCCTAACGCCGCTATACCAGATTCTGGTATGTCGGTCGGGTCGGCCGCGAATCCGAGGCTCGAACTTCGGAATGCCGGGCTACATCATCGAGGCATCTCGCAAGGATGCCGAAAAGGGCTCCGATGACCCCTCCACACGAGGTGCGGGGCTCCCGTAATGCGCCCGAGGACGGCCTCGCCCAAGAGACCCGAGCGACTGTCGGAAAATCCAACACCTGTCGGGTTGGTCCACAGCTGCCAGAAGTCAAAATCAGCGTTCTATGGGTCGCCAAGGCCGATTTCAGGCTTGGCACGACGGTTGCGATAGGGGCAGAGCTCGAAGGAGCTTCCCATGCAGATCCCCACACTCGCACTCGTCCTGGAGACGCCGGCTCGCGCTGGTGGTCCGGACCTCACGCGCTACTTCACCGTCGTTGCGATCCTGGTCGTGGCCGTCGTCGGTCTCGGCTGGGGCTTCCGCCGCGTCGTCGCCGGAGCCATCAAGCAGCGGTCGTCGAAGCGCTCCTTGCAGGTCGTCGACGTGCTGCCCCTCGGCGGGAAGCGTCAGCTGACCGTCGTGCGTTGTTACGACCGCACGTTCGCGCTCGGCCTCGGTGAGAAGGACGTGACGCTCGTCGCCGAGCTCGATCCGGTCTTCACGGCCGACGAGGCGAACGAGCCGGAGGCCGATCCGATGGAGCGCAACTTCATGGCGATGTTCGACTCCGCCAAGAAGCGCATCGCGAAGGCGAAGCCCGGCGCGCAGGTCGACGTGACCGAGGACGCGCCGCCGCCCACCCGTGTTCAGGAGCTGGTTCGATGAACCGCCTCCTTCCCCTTCTCTTGATGGCGATCGCGACCCTGGGCTTCTCGTCCGGGGCGTTCGCACAGGACGGAGCGCCCGAGACGCTCACGACCCAGGACGCGCCGCTCGTGGCCGCGCCCGGGGCCGAAGCCGCCGGTGCTGGCGCCACCATCAACGCGCTGCTGGACGGTGACTCCGCCGAGTCGGAGAGCTCGATGTCGACCGCGGTCGAGATCGCGCTCTTGCTGACGGTGCTGTCCCTGCTGCCGGCCGTGTTGATCACGATCACCAGCTTCACGCGCATCGTGATCGTGCTGTCGTTCGTGCGTCGCGCGCTGTCCGTCAACGAGTTGCCGCCGAACCCGGTCATCATTGGGTTGGCGTTGTTCTTGACGATGTTCGTGATGGCGCCTGTGGGTTCCAAGATTCACGACGAGGCCTGGGTGCCCTACCGCGCCGGCGAGATCACGACGGCCGAGGCCGGTGACGCCGCCTGGGGCTCGCTCTCGAAGTTCCTGTTGGCCAACACGCGCCAGTCCGAGCTCGAGCTGTTCGCCGACCTGTCGACGTACGGCGACGATACAGGCGCTACGGATCTGACCCGCGACGAGGGCGTGCTCTTCGCCGCGGAACGGTCCGAAGCGACGTTGTCCGACGCGGGCGTTCCCGAGTCGTACTCCGAGGAACAACTGCCGATGACGGTGGTCATCCCGGCATTCGTGTTGAGCGAGCTGAAGACCGCATTCCAGATGGGCTTCCTCTTGTTCCTGCCCTTCCTGGTGATCGACCTCGTCGTCTCCAGCGTGCTGCTGTCCATGGGCATGTTCATGTTGCCCCCGGTGATGATCTCGACGCCGATCAAGGTGCTCGTGTTCGTGCTGGTCGACGGGTGGCACCTGATCTGCGAATCGGTCGTCACCTCCTTCATCACGATGAGCTGAGCCATGGGTGACATCGACCTTCAAATCATCGACCTGGCGCGCGACCTGTTGATCACGACGATCGTGGTCGCCGGCCCGATCCTGATCGTCGGCCTCATCGTCGGCGTCGCGGTCAGCCTGTTCCAAGCGCTGACCAGCGTGCAGGAGCAGACGATGAGCCTCGTGCCGAAGATGCTCGCGGTCATGGTCGTGACGCTGCTGATCCTGGCGCCCGCGCTGCAGCTGTTGACCGACTTCACCTCGCGCGTCCTCGATCGCCTCGTCGACTTCGGTCTTTCCTGAACACGCCGTGAACGACCTCCTCTCCCCCGGACTGATCGAAGGCTTCGGCCTCTACTTGGTGAGGACCAGCGCGCTGGTTCTGGCCGCTCCGTTGCTCGGCGACGGCGCGGTGTTCCAGGGTTACAAGATCGGTCTGGTTGGGGTTCTGTCGGTCATGTTGTTCGCCGCCGCGGGCGCACCGGCCATCGGCGACGTCGAGACGTTCGACTACGCACTGCTGGCCGCGCGCGAGGTCGTCATCGGCCTGTCGCTGGCCTTCGTGCTGCACACCGTGATGCTCGCCGTGCGCGTCGCGGGTGAGCTGATCGGTCACGAGATGGCCTTCAACATGTCCAGCGTGGTGGATCCCTCGACCGGCATCTCGACGCCGCTCGTGACCCACATGTACGAGACGCTCTTCTTGCTGACGCTGCTGGCGGCCGACGGGCACCATTGGGCGATCCGCGCGTTGGCCGAGTCGTACGAGCGCGCGCCGATCGGGCACCTGGGTTCGGTCGAAGGACTGCCCAGCTTCGCGCTCAATCTGTTCAGCCAGCTGTTCGCCGCGGGACTCACGTTCGCTGCACCGATCCTGGTGCTCTTGATGTTGGTGACGCTGCTGGTCGGCCTGCTGACGCGCGCCGTGCCCCAGATCAACGTGCTCGAATTCGGCTTCAACCTGCGGGTTGCGGCTGGTCTGGGCGGAATGCTCCTGTTCGCGCCGTTCCTGGCGCCCGCCATGGATGTCCTGCTCGGGCATCTGATGGACGGTCTCGAAGCGGGCCTGAACACCTTGGAGGTCTGACGTGGCGGATCAAACACCCAAGGACGAGAAGACCGAAGAGGCCACCGCGCGGCGCATGGAAGAATCGCGCGAGAAGGGCCAAGTGGCGTTCTCGAGCGAGATCATGGCGGCCACGACGTTGGTGTCGGCGGTCCTCGCGGTTCTGTTCATGGGCGGCACGTTGGCGAACTCGTCGGCGCTGCTCCTGGAGAACGGGATCCTCGAGGCTGGCCAGATGGCGACGATGGAGCTCGATCTCGATGGGGTCGTCACCTTCATGAAGACGCTGTCCGAGCACATCGTGCCCAGCTTCCTGATGTTCCTGGCGCCGATGGTCCTGGTGACCTGGATCGCCGCGTATGCGCAGATCGGCCTGCGTTTCGCGCCCAAGGCCGTCACCTTCGACCCCGGCAAGCTCAGCCCGATGAAGGGCTTCCAGCGCATGTTCAGCATGCGCTCGGTCGTCCGCACCGGCCTGGCGACGTTGAAGATCCTGCTCGTGATGGGCGCGATCGTCAGCGCCAGCTACTTCCAGCTGGAAGACATGAGTCCGATGGCCGGCAACGACCTGCGCCCGACCGTCATCGGTATGGGCGTGATCGCGTTGAAGAGCGCGCTCGCTGGAATCGCGGTCGTGATCGTCTTGGCGGTCACCGACTTGCTCTATCAGCAACACCAGAATCGCACGGACATGCGCATGAGCAAGAAGGAAGTGCGTGACGAGTACAAGAACACCGAGGGTGATCCGCAGGTCAAGGCTCGCATCCGCCGCGTGCAACGTGAGATGTCGAATCGGCGCATGATGAACGACGTTCCGGAAGCGACCGTCGTCGTCACGAACCCGACGCACTTCTCCGTCGCGCTGAAGTACGACGAAGGCTCCGGCAAGGCCCCGATCGTCGTCGCCAAGGGTGTCGACAGCGTCGCCTTCCGCATCCGCGAGGTCGCCAAGGAAGCGGGCGTGATGATCCACCCGGATCCGCCGCTCGCGCGGGCTCTGCACCGCGAGGTCGAGATCGGTGAAGAGGTGCCGGAAGACCTCTTCCAGGCCGTCGCCGGCGTCCTCGCCTACGTCTTCAAAGTCCAGGGTCGCAAGGCGGCCACGTCCGGCGCCTGAGCGCCGCCCCGCCCCTTCGATTGAACCGACATGTCTGCCCCTTCTCCTAGCTCACTGAACACCGATCGCTTCGGCCTCGTGCTGAAGCGTTGGTCGGATTGGCTGCTCGGCCTGGGCCTCTTGGGGCTCTTGGTCACGTTGCTGACGCCGCTGCCGCCGATCGCCCTCGATCTGCTGCTCGCTGCGAACCTGACGGGAGCTGTGTTGCTCCTGATGGTCGTGCTGAACGCGCGCAAGGCGACCGACCTGTCGACGTTCCCGACGTTGCTGCTGTTCACGACCATGTTCCGCCTCGGGCTGAACGTGGCGAGTACGCGACTGATCCTGACCGGGGGCGACGCGGGTTCGGTCATCACAGCGTTCGGCAACTACGTCGGTGGCGACGACCTGGCCGTCGGCATGGTCGTGTTCCTGATCTTGATCATCATCCAGTTCGTGGTCATCACGAAGGGTTCCGGTCGGATCAGCGAGGTCGCTGCACGTTTCGTGTTGGACGCGATGCCCGGTAAGCAGATGGCGATCGACGCCGACCTGAACGCCGGCGTGATCGATGCGGACGTGGCGCGCCAGCGACGCGACGACGTCGCCCAAGAGGCCGAGTTCTACGGAGCCATGGATGGTGCATCCAAGTTCGTGCGTGGTGACGCGATCGCGGGCTTGATCATCACCGCGTTGAACCTGATCGGTGGCGTCACGATCGCCACCATGAATGGCAACTCGATCGGACAGGCCTTCGACACGTACTCCATGCTGACGATCGGTGACGGCCTCGTGTCGCAGATCCCGGCGCTGTTCATCTCGACCGCCGCTGGCGTGCTCGTCACGAAAGAGACCAGCTCTTCGAGCCTTGGTCCGGTCTTGATGGGACAGATCACGGGCCGTCCGAAGGCGACTTTGATCGCCGCCGGCGCCATGTTCGCGATCGGCATGTTGCCCGGCATGCCCAAGCTGCCCTTCTTCGTGCTCGCGTCGGTCCTGGCGATCGTCTGGAACGTCACGAAGAGCGCGGAAGAGGACATCGACGAGACACATGGTGCCGCCGCCGTCTCCGCCGAGGGTGCGGACGCCGAAGGTGCCGACGAGGCCGACGACGAACGCGTGGGTGAACTGCTGCGCGTCGACCGCGCATGCCTGGAGATCGGCTACCGCCTGATCTCGATGGTCCAGGACAAGGGCGGCAACGGCGTGCTCGACCACATCGCGCAACTGCGCCGTCGCTTCGCCCTGCAGGAGGGCGTCGTGCTGCCGCCGATCCGCATCAAGGACAACATCAAGCTCGCGCCGAACGCCTATGCCTTGCGCGTGGGGGGCCAAGAGGTCGCCCGCGGCGTGGTCGAGCCCGGCGCGTTCATGGCGATGGATCCGGGCACCGCGTCCGGCGACATCCCCGGTGTCGAAACGGTCGACCCGGCGTTCGGCCTGCCCGCGCGCTGGATCCAGGCCAAGGACCGCGACGAGGCCGAGTTGCGTGGCTACACCGTGATCGATCCGACCAGCGTGCTCGTCACCCACATCTCCGAGGTCATTCGCCAGAACTTGGGCGAGTTGCTGACCCGCGACGACGTGAAGGAACTGATCGAGAACGCAAGAGAGGTTTCCCCGGCCGTCGTCGAGGAACTGGTCCCCGACCGCATGGGCTTCGGTGAGATCCAGAAGGTCCTGCGCAACCTGCTCAAGGAGGACGTGTCCGTGCGCAACATGCCGGCCATCCTCGAGGTGCTCGCCGATCACGTGCAGCAGACGCGCGATCCCGAAGCGTTGACCGAACTGGTGCGTCAGCGCCTCGGCCGCGCGATCTGCGATCAGCACGCCGGCCCCGACGGCACCGTTTATGCGGTGACGCTGGATCCCGCGCTCGAGGGTCGTCTCGCGGCCGCGGTCGGCGTCGGCAACGACGAGAACGCCCAGCCGGTCAGCCCGGCGTACCTCCAATCGGTCATGCAGCGCCTCGGCGATTCGCTAGCCCTGGCCGCGCAGAGCGGCAAGAACGCGGTGGTGCTCGTTCGCTCGAACGTGCGCCGCTTCCTGAACGAACTGGCGAGCACGACGCTGCCCACGGTGGCGGTGCTCTCCTACAACGAGGTCGTCCCCGCGAAAGCGGTGGAGACCGTGGCGATTGTGAAGCTTGAGGACTGACATGATGATTCACGAGATCCGAGGTCGAAACCTGCGTGAAGCGCTCGAGCGCGCACGCGAACGTCATGGCGAGAAGGCCGTGGTCGTGTCCCACCGCAAGAGTCGCGCCGGCGTCAAGCTGGCTGTTGCCGACGAGGTGCCGCGCACGCCCGAGGACCTGAACCTGCTGCGTCGCAGCGCCCAGAACCTCCTGGCCGATTCCGCCGCTGCGCCGCGCGGGTCCACCGAGGACGTCGAACGAGCCCTCACCCGTGCGGGTGCGACGCGCAACTTGATCGAGCGGACCTGCGAAGCGGTGGCGGGTCGTTTGATCGAGGGCCTGCACCCGCTCGACCTGGCTGCCCAGGAACTCGCCGCCATCTTCCCGATCGCCCACGCCAAGCGCCGTCACGGCGCGGCCACCATCTTGGCCCTCGTCGGTCAAACGGGTGTCGGCAAGACGGCCACCGCGGCGAAGATCGTGACGCAGATGTCCCGCGCGGGACGTCGTGTCGCGTTGGCGACCCTGGACGCGAACCGCGTCGGCGCCGTCGAACAGGCACGTGCCATCGGCCGCCGCCTGTCCGTTCCGACGATGGCGACGCGCGACGCGACCAAGCTGGTCGACGTGCTGCACCAACGTCCTGAACTGGAGTTGATCGTGCTGGACACCACCGGCCGGGGCGCCGAGGACATGGACCAGATCCAACGCCTCGAGGAAGCGCTGCTGCGTCGTCGCGTTCCGGCGCGCATCGAGCCCTACCTGGTCGTGCCCGCCGGCGTCAGTTCCGACACGATGGCCCACGCGCGCAAAGCCGTGGGTGATTCGATCCAGGGCTGCGTCCTGACCAAGTTCGACGAGACCCCGCTGCCCGCGCCGAGCCTCGAGTTCGCCAGCCGCGAACGTCTGCCCATCGCATTCCTCACCGACGGCCCCGAGGCCGACGGGAACTTGTATCGCGCGAAGGGGGAGACCTTCGCCAACCTCTTGCTCAAAGGACGGCTGGCCTGATGTCCACCCAACAACTCATGCCCCAAGGCCAGATGGCACCGAAACTGCCCGTTCCCTTCGTGCTCGTCACCGGAGGCAAAGGCGGCGTCGGCAAGACGACCGTGTGCGCGAACCTGGGCGTACAACTCGCCAAGAGCGGTCTGCGCGTGTTGATGGTCGACCTCGACCTCGGACTCGCGAACCTCGACCTGGTGCTGGGCCTCGAGAGCGGCTCGACCGTCGAGGATGCGCTGCAACAAGGCGTTTCGCTCGGCGATTGCGTTCGGGAAGGTCCGGGTGGCGTGCACGTGTTGCCCGCCGGTTCCGGCAGCGAATCGATGGGTCGTCTCGACACGCTCGGGCGCAACCGACTGATTCGCGCGCTGGCCGATCTGGCGCTCGAGTACGACCTGGTCGTGGGCGACAGCGCCGCGGGCATCGGACCCGACGTGCTGGAGTTCGCCTCGATCGCCGACCGCGTCCTGTTGGTCACGACGCCGGACCTGACCGCGTTGACCGATGCCTACGGCGTCATCAAGGCCTTGGACCAACTGGGCACGCGCACGGGCGCCGACATCCCCACGCCCGAGGTCATCGTCAATCAGAGTCGGGACATCGAAGAGGGCCAAGCCATCGCCCGCAAGCTGCGCGCCATCTGCGAACGCTTCCTCTGCCGCTCGCCGCGCCAGGCCGGATGGATCCCGCGTTCGGCCGCCGTCGCCGACAGCCTCGCGCGCCGCGCCCCGTTCGCGCTCGATCCCCGCCGCGCGCTCGAGAAGCTCTGCCTCGAGCAGATCTCGGGCCGCCTGAGCCGCTTGGCCCAGCCCTTGGAAGTCGCTTCCCACGCCTGATCCGCCCGGATTTCTGGACCCTCAACCTTTCGTTTCCGATGGCCGACAACTGCTACGAAGGAGTCCCTCTCACGACGCTCTGGATGTCCCTGATGGGGCGTTTGGCCGTCTGCACGGGGTCTCTGACCGCTTTGACATCGATCTGGACGCACGTGCCGCTCCCCCAAGCCTGCCTCCGTGGCGGTTTGGCGTGGCTCGCCGTCCTGGCCATCGGCAAGGGCTTCGCCGCCCTCGCCAAGCGCACGGCACCCGCCCAGCAGGACTCCACTCCTGCGCTGCGACCGGTTCCGAGCGCGACCCCCGGCGCCCTCCCGGATTCGTCCGACGCCGCGGCCTGATCGACCCTGATCCAGCCCCACACCTGTCGCCATGAAGCCCCAACGAGTCAACGAGGACGGAGCACGTCGAGAACAACTGATTCTCGACCACATCCCGTTGCTCAAGCACTTGGTCGGGCGCATGGGGTTCGACACGGCGAGCTTCGATCGGGACGACATCTACGGCTTCGGGATGCTCGGGCTGATCGCCGCCGCGGATTCGTGGGAGCCCGAGCGCGGGCTGCAGTTCTCGACCTATGCCTACACGCGGATTCGCGGCGCGATCCTCGACGAGTTGCGCCGCCAGGACTTCCTGCCGCGCAGTCGGCGCGAGAAGGTGCGCGGCCTCGAGACTGCGATCCACAACCTCGAACAGCTCCACGGTGTGCGTCCCACGCCCGAGGAGATCGCGAACGAGCTCGGTTGCACGTTGGACGACGTCGACGAGGCGCTGGCGACCGCAGCCAGTGCCGCACAGACCTCGTTGGACGATGGCCCCGGCGAAGGCCTGGCCGCGATGCTCGCCGATCCGCAGTGCGACGACCCGATGGGGAGCGTCGAGTGGCAGGAGCTCAAGAACCTGCTCGCCGAACAGATCACCGAACTTCCCGAACAGGAGAAGACGGTGATCACCTTGTACTACGCAGAGGAATTGTTGTTGCGGGAGATCGCGGACGTGCTCGGTGTCACCGAGTCGCGCGTCAGCCAGATTCACAGTCGGGCGTTGTACCGCCTGAACCAGAAGCTCTCGGCTCTGACCGGGAGCGAGGACACCCGGAGTTGAGCCATGGACTCGAACGTTTCACCCATTGTGCCGCGTCCGATCGTGGTGCCTGCGCGCGACCAACACGGCCGCAAGAAGCAGGGCCAGGATGGGTCGCCTGCCTTCGATCTGAACCACGCCGAATCGCCTGAGAGTGTGCCGGAAGGCCACGCGGCCGAACGCCACAGCGAGGGTGATCTGCCGGTCGGCCACGCCGAACGGGACGAGGTCGGACGGCGCATCGACGTCACCGGCTGAGCCCGAACTCCACCACCGAACCCACACACCATGTCGACCACCATCCTGAAACGCGGAGCAGCCTCGGGCGCGCACGAGATCGCGCTGTTGGACCTCGCCCATCCCGGGCGGGCGCCCCAGCTGGCTTCCGAGATCACGGCCGAAGCCGACGATCCCGAGGACGAGCCCGAGGTCCATGGCGAGACGCGTCTCGAGATCGTGCGCCTCGAAGGCGTCATCCAGGCCATCGAAGTCCACTGCGCCTGCGGTGAAGTCACCGTCGTCGAGCTCGACACGAGCCCGACCCAACCGAACACCACCCTTTCCCCCGACCCGGTGTCCGCGCCGAACCCCGTCGCGCAACCCGGTGCGATGCCCAGCCAGGACGAGCCCGCCTCGTCGGCATCCGAAACCGAGGACCCTTCCTGATATGAAGTTCTTCCACGCCCTGATCCTCGTCCCCGTACTCGCTGGCTGCGGAGCCCTCGGCACGGCGCAGTCCGTCGTGTCGAACCCGTTCGGCAACTCGACGGCCACGCCGGTCACCACCACGCCCGGCCCGGCCGCAAGCGGTTGGGACTACGGCGCGACCGCACCGGGCTCCACGCTCTACGGTCGCGACGGAAGTCCGGTCGGTGTGGCGCCCGCGCGCAACGCTTCGAACGGCGTCACCGTCGTGTCCGACGACCCGCTCGGGCATGGCCTGGAGGGCCAGCGCGGCAGCCGGCTCGTGCTGCTCGACCTGTATCAGCAAGCGGTCGACGAGCGCGACGAGTTGTTGCTCGAGGTCGAAGGTCAGCACGAGATGCTGAGCGCCGCCGACAGCCGCATCCAAGGGCTCGAGGCCAAGGTCGCGATGATGCAGGCCCAGATGGATGCGACGACGTTGGAGCGCAACACGCTTCAAGGCCAGACGCACGAGTTGGCCGAACGCCTCGTCACCGCCCAGATGCGGCGCCTCCAGGCCGAGAAGCGCTATCTCGAGACGGCGATCCAGGTGCGCACCGGGCCCTCGGGCAAGGCGACCGAGACACCGGCCCTCGATGGTGCGACGAACCCGACCTCGATGCGAACGCCGACCGGTGGCGCTGCGCCGACCCCGAACGGCAACGGTGGCCAACGATGAGGTTCTTCCGAACAGGGCTCGTTCTCGCGGGACCCCTCCTCGCACTCGGCTGCGCCAGCCCGGTCGAGCAATCGGTTCCGGCCTTGGCCAACGCCCATGTCGTCGCGGACTTCGCCAGCTACAGGCTGATGCGGGTCGGCATCGTGCCGGTCGCGGGCGACGATCTGCAGCAGCCCGAATCGATCGAATTCCAGGACGCGCTGATGGCCGAGTTCATGGCGAACTCGCGGTTCGAGGTCATCGAACTCCGCTCGACGGATCTCGAGGAGACGCCTCCGCTCGAAGCCCACCGGCGTGGGTGGTACAGCCCGCGCACGATCCTGGAGCTGTCCCATCGTCATCGACTCGACGCGCTCCTGATCCCGACGGTCACCGATCGTCAGACCTATCCTCCGCAACGCCTCGGCCTGCAGGTCGACCTCGTCGCGTCCGAGACCGGCCAGACCATCTGGAACGCTTCGCTTCACATCGACGCGTCCGAAGTGCGCGTGCGGGATGCGATGAAGATCTGGGTCGAGAACCGCCAAGGCGATCTGTCCGAGCACTCGTGGGAGATGGTGATGATCTCGCCCGCGCGCTTCGCTCGCTTCGCGGCCCACCAAGTGGCGGCCATGCTGTAGCGCTCGATCGCTACGAAGCGAAGACGCCCCGCGTTCCGTCATGGAACGCGGGGCGTCTTGCATCAAGCGGAGCGCGGAGCGCCGAACTCGGTCATTCGGGACCGCCGCCGCCAGGTCCTCCACCGCCGGGACCTCCGCCGCCGGGGGGCGGGAAGCTGACCCGCAGCATGTTGGAGAAGTTCGAGGAGTCACCCGGCACCGACTCGACGTCGCGATACCACAGCTGGAAGAACAGCGTGTCGCCGGGGAGGATCGTCTGGCCGTTCGGCATGAACGGCATCTCGAACGGCACGTCGAAGCCGAAGCCGCCGGCTGAACTGCCCGTGCCGACGAAGTTCTGGAACTCGCCGTTCGTGTCGAAGCGGCCCACGGAGTTGAGTTGCGGCAGACCACGCAGGGTCGCGACCTGGTGGTTGTAGCGCGCGAACGAGGCGCCGAGGCACAGGATGCCACGGTTGATCAGGGTGTTGCCGGTGCCTTCCAGCGACGTGATGAAGTAGCCCCAGGTCTCGGGGTGCAGCGCGATCGGACCACCGGTCGCGGCGAGGTGCAGGCCGCTCGTGGCGAAGTTCGGAGGGCCGAGCGTCGAAGGGCTCAGGTCGACGTACGTGCCTCCGAAGTGGTCGTTCGCGGGGTCGCACAGGATCGTCAGCGGAGGCGTCGGGCAGGGTCCGCCCAGCCGGAGGATGTTCAGCAGGCCGTTGCCCGTCGTCGAGTTCGCCGCGAAGACCCCGACCTGGATCAGGTAGCTGTCGCCGGCCTGCGTGGCCGGAAGCGGGACCACCGAGAGGAGTCCCGGTCCATCGTCATCGTCACCCTCGACACAGGTCGCGCTGCAGTCCGTACCGCGATGGACGTTGAGCTTCGTGTCCACGATGCTCGAGTCGAACGTGTCGATCACGAAGTTGCCGTCGCACGGTGCGGTCCAGACGAAGAACTGGTCGTACGCGATCGCTTGGCTGGATCCCGTGCCGGCGCCGAACGCGTAGCAAGGCGCGCCGCCGGCCTCGGGCGTCGAGCCCCCGTTGAACCCGGAGGTGGTTGCCGACTCGTTGTTCCACTCGAACGAACCCAGGCCCTCCAGCGTCGTGGGCGACGAGCAATCATCGTTCGAGAGGCCACCGCCGAGGAGTCCACCGAGGGCGGCCGTTCCCTCCTGGGGCGCGAGAGGAGACGCGTTCGCAGCCGTCGCTGCGAGGAGGCACATGCTGGAACCGATGAGGATCTTCAATCCGGAGTCCGTGAAGGGGTGTGTTGGATCAGGCGCCCGTATCCGGTGCGCACCGATTCCGGGTGCGAGGAAGATCGGCTCGTCCGGCCGAGGCTTGCCCTCGATCTGGCGGAAACCCCGGCATTCCGGCTGCATTCGCCCATTCGAACTGAATTCAGCTCGATCGAAGTGCCCACTGGCTGGCGTCGGAGGCCGTCCGCAAGAGCGCTCGTTCCCGTGTCCGTCGCAGTTGGTCCAGCCCCCGCGACCAGAACCTCGGTGAACGCAAGAACGGCCCGACCCCGCATGGCGGGATCGAGCCGTTCGTGTTCGCTGGGGGACCCGTCCGGGTCCGACTTCACGAGCCGCTGATCAACTTCCCGGCGGCCTGGTCGATGCGCTCGGGCGTGTTCAGCGTGCCGTTCTGGTAGGCCGTCTTCAGCTGCTGAACCAATTCGGTGCGCGCCTGGTCGTCGTCCAGCACGGTCTCGGTGAACGCGCGCGCGGTCTCGGACAGATCGATCGTGTCGCCGTGTGCCTTGCGACGCAGGGAGACCATCTCCTCGGCGGCGTTCGACTTGGCCTGGGCCGCGCGTCGCATCGCGGTCCTGGCGCGAGCCTTGGTCTCGGACATGGCGTCGGAGTGGTCCTGCAGGCCTTGCTGCGTGGACTTCTGACCGGGCTGACCGGGTGTCTTGAATCGATCGTGGTTGTCGGGGCGCAGTTCCATGAATGTCTCCTTGGGGGCTCCGGAGAGCGGCTCCAACCGGGCTTATCGTCCGGCGAGGCCCGAGAACCTGGGGAGATTCGGTCCAGGGTGCGAAAAAACTTCGCGGACCGAGCCCAGGTTCGAGCTCCTTCCATCTTCGGGTTGGGGGGAGGGCTCTCGAAACAGGCTCCAAGGGCTCCAGAGGCGTTGTCGGAGGCGCCCGGGAAACCTTGAGGGTCGAGTCGGTGTTTCTTTCTCGTGCAGTCTCAGCGTTGGGATCGGCGCCCCTCTCTTGCCCATGGAGGAGTGCCGTATGATGCGAAAATGCATTTCCGGCACTCCTCCACCGCGTCCCGACGCGGCCCGCGATCCCGCGCGATTCGCGTGTTCGGGACCCTCCTCCTGGCCGCGGGGCTGACCTCCGCGAGCCCCCAACAGGACGCGTCCCCCGACAACCGATCCTGCGAGGCCAATTACGTCATCGAAGCCTCGGTCCATGCGGATCCGGACTGGGACGACCAGGGCGAGCTGCCCGGCAAGCGTCTCGACGGCCAGCTGACCCTGACCTGGGTCAACAACACCCAGGACGCCGTCGACGACCTGTGGTTCCACCTGCACCACAACGCCTACAAGAGCAACCAGTCGCTGCACCTGACCGAGTCCAAGGGCAGGCTGAAGCGCCACGTGCTGAAGCGTGGTTGGGGCTATCAAGAGGTCACCGCGATCTCGGCCGGCGGCACGGACCTGATGCCCTCGCTCACGTTCCAGAAGACGCGCCGCGGCAAGCTCGAGGACGAGACGGTGTTCAGCGTCGATCTGCCCTATGCCGTTCCGGCTGGCGGCTCGATCTCGGTCGACATCACCTGGGAGTCGCACATCCCGCGCGTGCGCCGGCGCACCGGTTCGCATGGCGACTTTCTGTTCATGTCGCACTGGTTCCCCAAGCTCGGCGTGTACGAGGGCGGTCGCGGTTGGAACTGTCACCAGTTCCACATGAACACCGAGTTCTACGCGGACTACGGCACGTACGACGTGACGCTCGAACTGCCGGCCGAGTACCGCGGCGATGCGGCCGAGGACGGTGAGGAAGAGGGCGATCCCAAGGTCGGCGGCTCTGGCGTGATGCTGAACGACCACAAGGTCCTCCCGGACGGTCGCGTCCAAGTGAGATTCCAGGCACCTTCTCAGGCGGACCGCGAACGCGTCGATCCGTTGGCGCGCGAAGCGCTCAACAAGGCGCCGCGCGTGCACGGCTTCGCCTGGACCGCAGACCCGAACTTCGTCGTGAAGAACGGGACGTTCAGCTTCGCCACGTGGAAGGACAAGCACCCGGCCGAGGTCGATGCCGCTATTCATGCACTGCAACCAGCCGGCGACCAGATCACGCTGCGCGACGTGAAGGTGCGCGTCCTGATCCAGCCCGAGCGCGAGTCGCAGTGGAAGCGTCACTACGAGGCGACCTGCGCGGCGTTGTTCTTCTACGGCCTTTGGTTCGGCGAGTATCCCTACGAACAGATCACCGTCGTCGATCCCGCCTGGGGCGCGGGCGCGGCCGGTGGCATGGAATACCCGACGCTCATCACCTGCGGCACGCGCATGTTCACGCACAAGGACATGCACAGCCCCGAAGGCGTGACGGTTCACGAGACCGGTCATCAGTTCTGGTACGGCCTGGTCGGCAACAACGAGTACGAGGCGGCTTGGCTGGACGAGGGTCTGAACTCGTACGCCGATTCCGAGGTGCTCTCCCGCGAGTACGGCTCCCAGCGACGGGCGACCTGGTACGGCGGACTGCCGGTCTGGGGCAGGGCTCCGGGGCCGCAGCCCGAGGCGGGCTTGCTCGGTCGGGTGCTCGACGAGCAGGGCTGGAACCTGCCCGCTCCGCCGATCCCGCTGCGTCCGTTCGGGGACAGCGCGTTCCTGAACTACTGGCGCGACCAACCGCGGTTGACGTTCGTGCAGGAGTACACGGACCCGCGACACGCCGACCGACGAGGCTACCTGCGAGATCCCGAGAGCGACCCGATCGAGACGTTCGCCTTCGAGTACGTCGATCGCACCAGCTATCGCACGAACAGCTATTCGCGCACCGCCGCCGCCCTGCGTTCGCTCGCCGGCGTCGTCGGTCAGAAGGCCTTCCTGCGCGGCATGCGCAACTTCTCGGAGGCCTGGCGCTACCGGCACCCCTATCCCGACGACTTCTACGCCGCCTTCATCGAAGGCTCGGGCGTCGACGTTTCGTGGTACTTCGACGACGTGTTCCGGGGCAGCGCGACGGTGGACTGGCGCGTCGACGTCGGTCAATCGCAGACGCCGAAGCCGCGCGGGTTGCGTCGCGACGAGGCCCTGGGCTGGGTCCCGATCGATTCGCCCGAGCCCGCGGCCGGCGCCGATACCGAGGAGGGAGGCAAGCCCTGGACCCCCGACGTCGTCGTGCGTCGTTCAGGCGACCTGCGCCTGCCGCTCACGATCAAGGTGACCTACGAACGACGTGGCGAGAGCGAGGACACCGGTGAAACCGTGTACTTCGAATGGTCGCGCGAGGATCAGGACGGTCAGAAGTGGTTCCGCCTGCCCCTCGAGCCCGATGTGCGGCGCATCGCCGGCGTCGAGCTCGATCCCGAGCACGTGTACTACCTGGACCGTGACCTCTCGAACAATCAGTGGTGGCTCAAGAGCGACACGCGCGCTCCGCTCCGCTGGCTCGAGCGATCGACGACCTGGTCGGCCGGTCTTCTGCAGTGGTTCTCGAGGATCGGAGGTTGAGCATGTTCGACGACGATTTCGATTCGATCGACGTTCCGCCCATCACCGGGGTCTGGCAGTTCTGGAAGAGCTTGCGCCGTACGGCGCGACGCGTCGGGCCTTGGCTGACCATCGGCCTGCTCCTGTGGGCGACCGCACTGACGCTCAGCCTGCCGACCTACGCGTGGTTCGAGAACGTCGTGGCCAACCGCTACCCCGAGGGCGCGACGACCTTCTTCACCGACGTGGACTTCCGGACGGATCATGCGCAAGGCTTGCGCAACCTGAGCGACAGTCAACGAGCCAGCTTGGCGTTCTTCCAAGTGATCGCCGTGCTCGGCGGCGTGTTCGCGGCGGGAGGTTGGTTGCAGGTGACGCTCGAGCGACGTCAGGGCAGTGACCTGCGCCGTTTCCTGTTCGGCGGTGGGCGTTACTGGTGGCGCTTCTTCCGCGTGTTCCTGCTCGCCGCCACGATCCTGGTCGCCTGGAACTGGGTGCTCTACGGATACCCGTGGGAGACCTACGTGTTGGAAGGCTGGAAGGAGATGCCGGCGCACACGTTGAATCGCGACAGCGCGGCGTTCGCCGAAACGCTCGGCTCCGAGTTGGAGAAGCACCAACTCGTCTGGCTCCAGGACGGCCTGTTCGCCGGAATCTTCGCCTTGACCCTCGCGTGGGGCATCTACACGCGCTCGCGGCTCGCCCTGTTGGACGACCGATCCGTCGTTTGGGCTGGCGCCTGCGCCCTCTGCATGATGGTGCGCCATCCGCTCAAGACGCTGCGCCCGCTGGTGCTGTTGTTCCTGTTCGAGTTCGTCGTCGTCACGGTCGTGATGGGTTTCGCCACGGGCAAGCTCGACGTGACCCTCGAGAACGAGCCCGCGCGTGGCGTGATCCTGTCGATGGGGGCGATCGGCCTCCTGGCCGTGCTGTTCCGCGAGATTCTGCGCGGTTCCCAGTATCACGCGGCGATCAAGGTCAGTCAGGAACTGATCAAGCCGACGTTGCGACCCGATCCGTGGCAGACCATCGGTGGTCCGGGCGGTCCGCAGTACCCGGTCGACGACGAGCACGGCGAGCGCTACGGCGTGTCGCTCTGAGGCTTCCTTGCCGCTCGAACTTCCGCTCCATGCCCACGCCGGTGCGCGGGCGCTCGTGCTGTTGCACGAGCGCCACCTGCGCCGATGTGTGGCTACGTGGCAGCGCGCCGTCGCAGCCGAGGTCGTGTTGCCGACGACCGACGACGACTGCTACGCGTCGCTCGGTCACCTGGGTGTGCACATCCTCGGTTCCGCGCGGCACTACATGGCGTGGTGCTGCGAGAAGCTCGAGCTGTCGCATCCCGGGTTCTCGCTGACGCCACCGCCGGACGAGATCGTGTCCAAGGCGAGCGCGGACCTCGAGCACGTGTTGGAGCGCTGGCGTTCCCCGCTGGCGAACGTGCCGCCGGAACGCTTCGAGGACCGCGAGTACGCCTCCGCCTGGAAAGAGCTCTTCACCATCGACTCGATGCTGGAACACGCCGTGATGCACCCGGTGCGCCACGAGTTCCAGTTGCTCGAGTTGATGGGGGAAGACGCGGCCCTGCGCAGCTCTACTTGAGCTTGGCGAGCAGGAGCTCGCACTTGACGTCGTAGCCGAACGCGCCTGCACGACTCTGTTTGGCGAGGTCCAACGCGCTGGCGGCGCAGCGTTTCGCCTTGGCGGCGTCGCCCAGGACGTGCGCGAGTTCGGCCTGGTAGTACGCCATCCAGAACGAGCTCGGAGATAGCTCGACGGCCTTGTCGATCCAGGCAGCGGCGTCCTTCAGATCGAGTTGTTTCTCGTACAGGAACATGCCCGCGTCGAAGTAGGTCTGCGCGGACACCTCACCTTCGGCCTTGCGCACCTTCTCGTCGATCTCGGCGAGGACGCGCTCGTCGCTGTCGACGAAGACGGGCACGCGGACCCTGGTGTGCTCCCACGACAGGACCAGGTCGCCGCCGTTCGCGTGGAAGCCGCCGAAGTCGATGGTGAAGCTCTCACGCAGGTCTCCGAGCCGCTGGACAGGCACCTCGAAACGCACGAGGTCCTCGGCCGGGTCGTAACCACCCGCGCCCCAGAGCTTCACGTTCTTGTTCAGCACGACGGTCCACGATTTCTCGTCCGGGATGGTGAACAGGCTGTACTTGCCGGCGGGCACGTCCTGGTCCGCGAGCGTCACGTCGCCGCTGAACGCGATGGTCGTGCAGGCGTTGGCGCCCGTGCGCCAGAGGCTCCCGAACGGCTCGAGCTCGCCGAAGATCTTGCGGCCGCGCACGCTGGGGCGGCTGTAGTCGACGTCGACCTCGACGAGGCCGATCTGCTGATGGACTTGAGCGCGCGGACTCAGAGGTGCTTTCGTGATCTGCGCTTGGGACACGCCGGCGAGGGACGCGAGGCTGAAGGCGAACGCGGCGGCGCGCGGAAGGGAGAGTTGCATGGCAGCGAGTGGGGATGGACGGGACGATTCGAAGTCTGCCGCGCCTCTCCGCCCTCCGCCCGATTCCGTGACCACCAACACACAACCCTTGCGCGGGCGATCACATGCCCATGCCCGGAGCGTTCACATCGGGCACTGCGCCGACGTCCTGGATCGCGGGCGAATCGGCCAGTCGCAGCCGCTGGAGGCGTCCGTACGCGCCCACCGGTTCGAGCGTGCGCCCGCCGATGACGTGCGGAACGTGCCTCTGCAGGCCGATGTCCCAGACGTTGCGCAGGAAGGCCTCCCCGACCATCAGGTTCGACAACACGGGCGCGGTGTAGGCGCAGCCGTCGAAGAAGTAGTGGGTGACCTGGCTATGACGCGGCGCGTCCGGCGTGTCGATACGGCTGCCGCCGTGCAGCAGATTGGCGGACCAGATCAGCACCGTGCCCTTCGGCACGATCAGCCGCTTGGCCTCGAAGGCGCCGGTGTCGACGATCGCCTGGACGTACTCGACGAAGCGGTCGTAGTTGTGCCCGGCGGCGACGCTGCGATCCTCGGCCCATTGATTGAGGTGTTCGAGGCGCACGACCGGCAGCTTCTGACTGCCGGGGTAGTAGATGACCGGACCTTGATCGGCCTCGATGTCCTGCAGCGCGACCCACACGCCGCACATGAAGCTCGAAGGCAGGCTGTCGAAGTGAATGGTGTCCGCGTGGATCTCCTGCTCACTGCCGACCGGGAAGCTGAGCGTCTGGAACGGGATCGGTTCGCGCTGATAGAGGAAACGCAGCGTTTCCATCACGCGCGGGTGAGCGGCGAGCCGTTTCACCGCATCGGAGACCCACCAAGCATCTTGCACGCGGCAGGAATGCGCTTGCTCGAGCCCTTGCTTCAACAACGTCACGACCTGGGGCGGCAGATCGTCGAACTCGGCGCGGGGATCGTAGAAGCGCTTCGAATCCTCGAGGATCTCGTCGATCAGGTCGGGCTCGATGGGTCCGTCGAGCACCAGGTACCCGTCACGACCGAAGCGCCGCGCCAGGTCCTTCTGTGCGTCGCTCGCGCTCGATGTCGCGAGTTGCGATTCGAACAGCGGGGAGTCGACCCAGGGGATGCCGAGCTGACCGGGGCCGTGGAAGAGAGGCGAATCCATGCCTCGATGTTCCGGAATCCACTCCGATTCGTCGAGTCGAAGCCCGGATCCAGGCCCAGAGAAGGACTCAGAGAAAGACTCAGAGCCAGACTCAGAGAAAGACTCAGAGCCAGACTCAGAGCCAGACTCAGAGCCAGACTGGGTCGCCAGACTTAGAGATAGACGCGCAGCTTCTTGCCGAGCTCGAAGCTGTCCGGCGTGACGACCGTCGAGTACGCGAGCATCTCGACACCGGCATCCACGACCTCGCGCAGCACCTGGCCGTACTTGGGATCGATGTCGTCGGCCGGCCCGAAGCTGGTGACGTCCGAACGGCTGACGCAATAGAACATCACCGCGCGGTGACCCTCGGCGACCATGTCCTGCAGCTCGACCAGGTGCTTGCGCCCGCGCTCGGTGACCGCGTCGGGGAACAGGCTGCGCTTGCCGTCCGCCAGCGTGGTGTTCTTGACCTCGACGTAGCACTTGGAGCCGTCGTCCTTCTCGAGCAACACGTCGATGCGGCTGTTCTTGCCGTACTTGACCTCGGTCCGGATCGACGTGTAGCCCTTCAGCGCCGGCACTTTCCCCGCCGCGATGGCCTCGGGCACGAGCTTGTTCGGCAGGCCCGTATCGACGTTCACCCAGCCGCCCTCGACCTCGATGGTCTGCAGCGTGTACCGCAGCTTCCGTTTGGGATCCTGGCTGTCGCGCAGGACGGCCCGCGCGCGCTCCGGCGTACAGCCCTTCAGGGATCCCGTATTGGGACAATGGGCGACGATGATCTCACCGTTCTCCAGCTCGATGTCGGCCAGGAAGCGCTTGTAGCGACGCAGGAGTCGCCCTTGGATGACGGGTTGTTCGATCAGCATGGGGACGGATCCTACGGCCCCTCGACATCAGGAGCGCAGGCCCCCAGCCCTTTTCCAACTTCCCTTCAATCCGCCTCAAACCGGAGGCCGAAGGACTTCTTGGCGACAGGGTGGTGCTTCGGTACCGCTCGTGAGACGACTCCGCACCTTCGATTTCTCCTCCGAACTCTCACATGTCACCCGTCGATGGGCTCCCAACCCTTGGGGGCCCATCGTCCGTTTGTGCGAACAGTCCGTCCGTCGGGCTTCCATCCGTGGGACGTGCCGCTAAGATCCCCGCCCATGGCACTCCTCGACGAACTCTTGGCAAAAGGCAAGGAACTCCGCAGCCGACTGGGTCAGCTGCAGGAGAGTCTTTGACTACGGTCAGCGCAGCGCGCGACTGAACGAAATCGTGGCGCTCCAAGCGGAGCCCACCTTCTGGGACAACCAAGAGAAGAGTCAGGGCCTCATCGCCGAGATGAAGGCTGCGCGGCTCACCGTCGGGCCGATCGACGAGCTCATCGAGGGTTTCGAAGAGCTCGATCTGCTGGCCGAGATGGCTGCGGAAGCCGGTGAGGAAGAGATCGTCGACGATGCGACCCTCCTCATCGACAAGGCCGAGAACGCGATCGAGAAGCTCGAGTTCCAGGTGATGCTCGGCGGTCCCAACGACCAGGCCGGCGCCTTCATCCAGATCAGCGCCGGCGCTGGCGGCGTGGACGCCTGCGACTGGGCGTCGATGCTCTACCGCATGTACATGCGCTGGGCCGAGACCAAGGGCTTCGACCTCGAACAGGTCGAGTACCAGGAGGAGACCGAGGGCGGCATCAAGCACGCGACGCTCGCCGTGCGAGGTCCCTACGCCTTCGGTTACCTGAAAGCCGAGTCCGGCGTGCACCGCTTGGTGCGCATCAGCCCGTTCGACGCACAAGCGCGTCGCCAGACGGCCTTCGCCTCGATCGACGTCAGTCCCGACGTCGACGATTCGATCGACATCGAGCTCGCCGACTCCGACATCAAGGTCGACACGATGCGTGCCGGCGGCGCGGGTGGCCAGCACGTCAACAAGACGGAATCGGCCGTGCGTTTGACGCACATCCCGACCGGCATCGTCGTGCGCTGCCAGAACGAGCGCAGTCAGCACAAGAACAAAGCGACGGCGATGAAGCTCCTGAAGGCCAAGCTGGTCCAGCTCGAGGAGAGCAAGCGCGACGCCGAGATGTCCAAGCTCTACGGCGAGAAGGGCGAGATCGCCTGGGGCAGCCAGATCCGCTCGTACGTGCTGAACCCGTACCAGATGGTCAAGGATCACCGCACCAACTACGAGGAGGGCAACGTCCAGTCCGTCCTCGACGGCTCGATCGACGCCTTCATCGAGGCGTACCTGAAGAGCAAGACGGATTGAGCCGATAGGGCTCTGGTCGCCCGAGTCTCCGCTCCGCGCGGGCCCGGGCACTCCGTTGCAAGCGCTCCTTGGGGCCTGACAGCCCATGGAGCGCGGTCAGGAAGGCTGATTCTGGCGCCAACGCCCCGGCGCCGCCTCCGTAATCGTCCTTCCAGGTTCGAACCGCCTCCACCCAGGCCGCAGCCGCAGACTCACCCCTGCGGCTGCTTCATGCAGGCGATTCGAGCCACCAGCCGCGCTCTCCCCCAGGTTCTCCAGCGAAGGGCGACCCCCCTCGGATGCGACGGCACAATAGTGCGCCCGAACCCCAGAACCATGACCACCACCACACCCCATCCCCACTTCGACGACCGCGGCACGCTGTCGTGGCACACCACGATGGCCCAGGCCAAAGAGGAAGCCGCCCGCGACGGAAAGCTGATCTTCATCGAGCTCGGCCGCAAGTTGTGAGGCCAATGCCGTGCTCTCGTTGAGACCACAGTTCCCCGCCCTGACGTCGGCCCCAAGTTGCAGGAAGGCTGGGTCGCCCTGGCCGCCGATGCTGATGAATGCGAGGACGAGGTCGTCGCGCTCGCGCAGAAGTTGGAGGACGCGATGATGCTCCCCTTCGTTCTGTTCACCGACGCCGACGGCACCTTCCTCGACGGCTACGCGGGCGTCTCTTCCGCCCCCAAGCTGATCGAAATCCTGGACCGACTGACCGCTTCGAAATCCGACTGAACCATGTTCACGCCCCTTCTCAAGACGCTCGCGCCGCTGGCGCTCCTTCTCATCGCCGTCCCGTTCGCGGCCGGCCAGGACGAGGCCCAGGAGCCGCTGCGCCTCGATGTGCGCGCTCCGCTTCCGGACGCGGAAACCATCGCGGAGCTGCCCCCCGACGGTGGCCCCGAGTTCAACCGACTCATCTTCTCGAAGAGTCCGTACCTGCTGCAGCACGCGCGCGACCCGGTCCAGTGGTGGCCCTGGTGCCAGGAGGCCTTCGACAAGGCCGCCGAGCTCGACATGCCGGTCTACGTCTCGGTCGGCTACGCGACGTGCCACTGGTGCCACGTCATGGAGCGTGAGAGCTTCGGCGACGACGTCATCGCCGAGGGCCTGAACTCCCAGTTCATCTGCATCAAGGTCGACCGCGAAGAGCGCCCCGACATCGATGCAGTGCTGATGAAGTACTGCCAGTTCTTCGGCAAGCGCGCCGGCTGGCCCCTGAACTGCTTCCTGACCCCGCAGAAGGAGCCGTTCTGGATCAACTCCTTCATTCCGCGCGATGGAACGCTCAGCAAGATGGGCATGGTCCAACTGCTGCCCTACATCACGCGCGGTTGGCGCGGCCAGCGTGGCAGCATCCACCGCCGCTCCCAGGACGTGATGCTGGCCGTGGCCGAGTCGATGGCCAAGGCCAAGATCGATCTGCCCGCCGAGGCCGCCGTCAAGATGGCCTATACCGACCTCGTCGATCGCTACGACGAAGCCGAGGGTGGCTGGGGCATGCGCGACTTCACCGACAAGGAGAAGCTCTGGGTCCATCCCAAGTTCCCCGTCCCGCACAACATCCGCTTCCTCCTGCGATACCACGCGCGCACGGGCGACCCGCAAGCGCTGAACATGGCGGAAACGACACTGAAGCGCATGGCGCGTGGAGGCATGCGTGACCTCTTGAGCGGTGGGTTCCACCGTTACGCGACGGACCAGTTCTGGCGTCACCCGCATTGGGAGAAGCTGCTGCGCGATCAGGCCGGCATGGCGCTCGCCTACATCGAAGGCTATCAAGTCACCGGCGAACCGCTCTTCCGTGACGTCGCGCGGGAGACGCTCGACTACGTGCTCGCGAACCTGACCCACCAGAACGGCGCGTTCATGAGCGCCGAGGACGCCGAGAACACCGAGGACGCGAACAGCGGCCAGGACTTCAGTTCGTTCTACACGTGGCAAGAGGTCGAGATCATGCTGGCCCTCGAGGCCGAGAACGACGTGGTCTTCGCCACCGCCGTGTTCGGCATCACCGAGGACGGCAACTTCTTCGACGAGCGGACCAAGACCAAGACCGGTCGCAACTTGATCTCGATGGTCGCGCCCCGCGAGATCCTTGCGCCGCAGATGTACGCGCAGTTCGACACGCTGGATCGTCAATTGGAGGCCTTCGACGGCCAGTACCAGCGTGTCACCGATGCGCTGCGCGCCGCACGTGCGATGCGCGTGCACCCGATCCGTGACCAGAAGATCCTGACCGACGTCAACGCGACGATGATCTCCGCTCTCGCGATGGCGGGGCGTACGTTCGAGGAGCAGCGTTACACCGACGCCGCTATTCGTGCGATGCGCTATCTCGATCAGAACCTGCGCATGACGCCCGAGCCGGGCGACAAGACTCCGCAGCGATTCGTGCACAGCATGAGCGATGGCGTCGCCGACACCATCGGTTTCGCCAGCGATCACACGAACATGGTGATCGCACAGCTCGAGCTGTACCGCACGACCAGCGACGTCGAATGGTTGCAGATGGCCAGCGAAACGGCCGAGCTGACCCTGGATCACTTCTGGGACTTCGCAGACGGTGGCGTGTTCACGACCGCCAACGACGCCGAGCTGCTGTACGTGCGCCCGCGCGACGAAGAGGACACGTCGACCGCGTCCGCGAACTCCGTGTTCCTCGAGGGTCTCACGCGCCTCTCTCGCCTGACCGGTAACCGTGATTACGCGAAGAAGGCGCTCGAGATCTACGAGTTCCAGTCCGGTCGCATGAAGGCCGCCAGCTCGTGGCGTTGTCACTTGATGCTTGGCCTCGAGCATTTGCTCGGGACGCACTACGAGCTCGTCGTGACCGGTCACGAGAAGTCCGAGGACGCACGCGAAGCTCTGCGCACGATCCGTTCCGGGTTCTTCCCGACCATGACGCTGACCCTTCGGCCTCCGGGAGAGGAGATCGGAGCCCTGGGTGTCCTGGCGCCTCACTTGATTCCGCTCGAGGCGCTGGAGGGTCGGACGACCTTCTACCTTTGCGTGAACCAGTCCTGCGACGCGCCGACGACCGACTTCGAGGTCATCGAGAAGGCCCTGGGCATCGACGACGAGTGATCGCTCGTCACGTTCCATCACGCGGGCCCGTGGACGACATCGTCCGCGGGCCCGCTCGCGTTGCAGTCAACTCGTCCCGCGACCGAACCACCACAGCGCGAGCGCGACCTGTGCGATCAGGAAGATCGCGTAGAGGACGCCGAAGATTCGCTTCTGCGTCTTGTGTCGCAGGAGGCTCATGGCGAGGAACGAGGCTGGAGTCGACCCCACGGCGGCCATCGTGTGCAGCACGAGTTCGGGGACCCGACCTCCTCCGGTGCGCGCCCGGCGCTTGTCCCACGCCCACATCGGGAACGTCGTCAGGTTGGCCGCCAGAAGCCAGGCCACGAGGGGTCCGAGGCCCAGGCCGAAGTGCCCTGCGGCGCCCAGGCCGAGCGCGGGGACGAAGAACAGGGTCAGGTAGACATGGTGCGGGTTGCGGTGTGCGTTCACGTCGTCAGGATACCCGGATGGACCATCCCGAGATCGAGGCCGAGGGCCCCACGACCGAATGGAAGGAGCGCCTGCCGGCCCTCCACAAGGTGGCTCGCACCCTGTCGGCTTTCGCGAACGGCGGAGGGGGGCAACTTTGGGTCGGTGTCCGTGACGATGGTCGATTGTGCGGCGTCCCCGACATCGAAGCGGTCAAGTCCGGCGTGGACGAAGCCGCGAACATGGTCGACCCGCGCCCCGGGATCCAGATCCGCACGCATGCCACCGATCGCGGCAACTTGATCGAGGTGATCGTAAGTCCGGACGAAGAGGGCCCCGCGGCGGTCCTGGAGGCCGATGGCAGCCGGCAGATCTATCGTCGCGAGGGCGAGCACACGCTGCCGGCGGATCGGGACGACGTGAAGTGGATGCAACGCGTCACCGGGGCCAAGGTCAGCCTGGGCACGGCGGAGCGCAAGGTCCTGGGCGCCCTCGTCAAGATCGAGCGTGGCAACCAGGCCGAACTCGCGCGGGCCGCGTTCATGGGCGAGCGCAACGTGAAGCGTGCCCTGGTCGAACTTCGCTACGCGGGCCTCGTCCAGGAGGGCCCGGACCGGCGCTACGCGCTGACGCCCCAAGGGCATCGCAAGTTGAGCTGAACGGCCTTCGCGGTGGTCCACGAGCCGAGCGGGTTCCGATCCAGCGATCCACGATGGAAACCCCGGATTCGGGCGGTATCCTGGGCGTTTCCCCCTCCACCGGATCGAAGTCCATTCGACCCGACCGCGCGCAGGATCGCTCCAGACCCGCGACGCTTCGCACCCCCTTTTCAGGCCCGGGTGGGCCGGAGAGAACCGCATGACAACCCGCACTCGCCGCGCCCTAGTCTCCGTCTCCGACAAGACGGGCATCGTGGACTTCGCCCGTGAACTGACCTCGCTCGGCTTCGAGCTGCTGTCCACGGGCGGAACGCACCGTCAGATCTCCGAGGCCGGCATCGCCGTGACCGAGGTCTCCGCCTACACCGGTTTCCCCGAGATGATGGACGGGCGCGTGAAGACGCTGCACCCGAAAGTCCACGGCGGGATCCTCGCGCTGCGCGACGACGACGGTCACCGCGCATCGATGGTGGAACACGGGATCGAGGGCATCGACCTCGTCGTCGTGAACCTCTATCCCTTCGAGTCGACCGTCGCGAACCCGGACGTCTCGCGCGCCGACGCGATCGAGCAGATCGACATCGGCGGGCCGAGCATGGTGCGCTCCGCCGCGAAGAACCATCGCTTCGTCGGCATCGTGACGGACCCCGCCGACTACGAGCGCGTCGTCACCGAACTGCGCGCGAACGACGCGACGCTGTCGGACGATCTGCGCGCCGAACTGGCCTTCAAGGCCTTTGCGTTGACGGCCAACTACGACAGCGCGATCTCGCGTTGGCTGTTCGATCAGGACGGCCAGGGCGAGTCGCCTCACCCCAGTTCCTTCAGCCTGGCGGGCACACGCGCGCTCGAGCTGCGTTACGGCGAAAACCCCCACCAGACGGCCGCATTCTACCAATCGGGCGACCGCTCCGAGCCCAGCGCGGCCTCGGCCGAGGTCCTGAACGGCAAGGCTTTGTCCTTCAACAACCTCGTCGACCTGGACGCCGCCTTGGCGTTGGCGAAGGAGTTCGACGAGCCGTTCGCCTGCGTCATCAAGCACACCAACCCGTGCGGTGCGGCGGTGTCGAAGTCGATCGGCGACGCGCTGGAAGCCGCGTGGTCCGGAGACCCGATCTCGGCCTTCGGGTCGGTGCTGGCCTTCACGCGTCCATTGGACATGAAGTGCGCGCAGTTCCTGGTCGACGGCAATCGTTTCGTCGAAGCCATCATCGCGCCGTCGTTCGACGACGACGCGTTCGAGCTGCTGACCGGCAAGCCCAAGTGGGGCAAGAGCGTGCGCCTGCTGGCCTGTGGCGAGTTCGGCCCGGCCGGACGTCAGGCGCGCGACGTCGAGGTGAAGAAGATGGTCGGCGGATTCCTCGTGCAGAGCCGCGACCTGACCTGCGAAGGCACCCCCGAGTTCAAAGGCGTGACCAAGGCCGCCGCGACGGACGACCAACTCGAAGAGCTGACCTTCGCCAACAAGATCTGCAAGCACGTGAAGTCGAACGCGATCGTGCTGACTGGCGAGCGGACGGTCTACGGCGTCGGCGCCGGCCAGATGAGCCGCGTCGATTCGGTGCGCATGGCCGTGCACAAGGCCGGCGATCGGGCGGCGGGCTCCGTGCTCGCATCCGACGCATTCTTCCCGTTCCCCGACGGTGTCGAAACGGCGATCGAGGCCGGAGTCATCGCGCTCGTCGAGCCCGGCGGTTCGGTGCGTGACGATCAGGTGATCGCGGTTTGTGATGCGGCGAACGTGCCGATGGTGTTCTCCGGCGCACGGCACTTCCGGCACTAGGACGTTGGGGCGTCGAACCCAGGGATCGTGGGGCGTCTCGGCTGTTCCTGTTGGAGCCATATCGGGGCGCCTCATGTCATAGACCGCGTGACCACCCCCCGACACGTACCCACCAACCCGGGGGGAGCCAGCACCGAGGACTGGCTCACAAGGCCCGCGGTGTCGCCTCGCGGTCCAAAAACAGGGTGCCACGAGAAATCTCGAGTTCCGCCTGCACCTTCTCGGCCCCCGCGACGCTCATGGGTCGAGGCATGAGCAATCACGACGGAGGCCTCTTCCGGGCCATGGCCCACGGCACTCAGGCAGAGGCCCGAGAGGCCCTAGCGACCCTGTTCGGTCGCCACGCCCCGGATGTCACGCGCTTCCTCCGTCGCATGCTCGGCAATGATCCGATGGCCGAAGACTTGACCCACGACACCTTCCTAACCGCCGCCCGCAACGCCAACGTCTTCCAAGGTGGAGACGCGCGCCCCTGGCTCCTGACGCTGGCCGCTCGCCGTGCCACCGACGAGATGCGATCCAGGCGCAGGCGTACGCGTCGCGAACACAACGCTTCCAAACCGGAGGTGGTTCCTACGCTTCCCGATACCGATCTGGAGGCGATGCTCGCCCGGCTCCCCACCCGCGAGCGAGCTGCCCTCGAACTGCGGTTCGTCGACGGCCTCCAACACGTCGAAGTGGCACGCGTGCTCGGCGTATCGTTGCGCACTGCGAAGACCTGGTCCAGCGATGGACTCGAGCGACTGCGCGGACTCCTCGGCGAGGAGGGCAACGCATGAACCACGACGACCTGATCCAGCGCTTGTCGGAGCTACGTTCCCGTCAGGAGCCTGAAGCGCCTCGGGCCCTGCTCGACGCCGCCTTCCCGGAGGAGTGGGCGTCGAGCGAGACTCCGCACCATCACGATCTCACCTCCACTCGTTCCGGAGCGATCGCCGCCAGCCTGCTCGCTGCAAGCACGCTCTTCGCACCGATCTTGGAGCCCAGCGCATCCTCCGCTCGCTGGAGCGAACACCTGCAAGCCACCAGCCGCCAGATCGTGGATCGCATTGCGGATGGCGGCCTGCTGGCGAACCCGGACCAAAGTCCTTCCGCGAACCCGACGCCTGAGTCCCGAGATGACTGAAACAACGACCTCCTATCGACCCCTGGCCCCGTTGCTCTGGGGAGTGCTTCTCCTGGGCACTCTCGCGACGATTCCTCTCGGCGCCTGGGACCCTTCGCACCCCTCTCCTGAGGCCGGCGCGCCCAACACCCATTTCTCCCTCGGCGATCTCATGATCAATCTTGGGCCGGTACTCCTGACGACCATCCTGCTCGGCTTCCTCGCAGCCGCGGCCAGCGGAGGATGGGGAGGCGTCTGCGCCGCATGCTTGCGAGTGCTCGGACTCGAGCGCGGCCAGGACCTGCAGGCTGCCCGGGCACTAACGCATTGGGCTTGGGCCTCGACCGCAGCGGGGTTCCTGATCGGCCTCTATGGGATTCTCGCCTTGTCCACGATGGCCGCAGCGTCTCAGGGACCGGCAGCAGACGCTCCCGCCCCCTTCATGGTCGCGGGTGCCATCACGACGACCCTCTTCGCACCCATCTGCGGACTGCTGTTCGGTCGCGTGATCCTCGGTTCGCTCGCCGACGCCGCAAGGCGCTCCGCGGGGATGCGGGGCCGCGCCTTCCACCTCGGGGCCGACCTCGGCCTATTCACGTTGCTCGTGCCGCCTATCGTCGTCTTCACCCTCGTCTTCCTCCCCTGGAGCAACTGATCCCATGAACCCGATTCGATTGATCGCACTCGTCGCGCCCTGGGGCGTCCTCGCCCTCATGGGATCGCACGCGTTGGGAGGGGATCTGGCCAGCCTCGTTCACGTGCCGGCCCTCGTCTTCATCTGTGGGGTCCCCGTCCTGGTCGCAGCGCTCGCCTACCGACCGCAATCCGTGGCCCACGCATTCGTGGACGCCTTCGGCTCCCATCCGGGCGACTTGCCCCACGACCGTCGCGACACGTCCGTAGCCGTTCTACGCACCCTGGGAGGAACGGCACTCGCGCTCGGCATCTTCTTGGTCCTGCTCGGGATGATTGCGCTGTTGAACGCGGTGGCTGCGAGCCCGGACCAGGCGCACCCGGCCGAGATCGCGTCGGGGGTTGCGGGCCTGATGATCGCGCCGTTGTACGGAGTCGCGATCCGCGTGTTCCTGTGGGACCCGTTGGCGAATGGGCTCGAGGGGGCCGGTGATGGGGCCGGTGCGGAGTTGCAGGTCGCCGACTGAGTCGCCTGCGGGAGGCGTGAGGAGGCGGTCCGACGTCGCTCGCCCTCCCTGGTGACCACCCGCCACACGAACCCACCATCCCGGGGGGTCCAGCGGAAAAGACTCGGGCTCGCGTGTCTGGGTGACACGCGAGCCCGAGGAAACTTGGTGTGCCTGCGGAGGACTTACTTGCCGTCCGTCGTCGCCGCCGGCATGGGCATGTCGAAGCCGTGGCCGGAATCGACCATCGCTTCCGCTTGGGTCTCGATCCGTTCGATGCGCACTTCGCCGTCGCCAACGGACGTGACGCGGGCCTTGCCGCGCGAGTCGAGCCAGTCGTAGACCGGGCCGAGGGGCGTCACGAGGCCCATGTGGGTCACGACCGACGGGCGCAGGTTGCCGTGCGTGTAGATCTTCGAGAAGAGGCCCATCAGGCGACGCGAACCGGTGTCGTAGATGCCGCCGCCCGAGTTGCCGATGTAGGTCGGCGCGCTGATCATCCAGTAGTCCTGGCCGTCGATGTCGTGGCGCAGGTCCGCGATCTCGCCGGCGGTGGGGATCGGATCGTTGCCCAGGGGGCAGCCCACGGCGTAGATGCGGTGGAAGACCTTGCGACCTTCGAGGTACTCGCGGGAGGCGAGACGCGCGCCGTGTTGGACCGGTTCGGTGCAATCCAGGACCAGCAGGGCGGCGTCGAGCTTCACGTCGAAGTCGATCAACGTCGCCGTCTCCTGGCGCACTTCGCCGTCACCCATGTGGATCTCCACCGGGATCGGCGGGTTGGCGTCCAGGCTGTCGGCGCGGATGTCGCGCACGACGTGCCACGAGGTCAACATCAAGGTCTGATGACCCTCGCCGTCCTCGTTCGGAGTCGATTCCATCAACACACCGCTGCCGACGGTCGAGGTGCCGGCCAGTTGGACCGTCGGAGCCACGATGGCTTCCCAACGCTCTTGCGCGTCGTCCGCGGTGATCTCGCGCGCCAGCACGTCGAGGTCGCTCAGCGCGGACTCGGCGCGGTCACTGACGGCGGCCACCGTGTAGGCCACGTCCGACCAGCGGCGCTCGCCGACCTTGCGCAGTTCGGCCAACGCTTCGGTGGTCTCGACGCGCATCGATTCGAGCACTTGGGCCTGCGCCTCGTTCGAGGTCACGTCCTCGAGCGTCAGGTAGGCCGCCGAGAGGCTCGTTTCGAGCTCGACCACGCGGGCTTCGAACGCCTGGTTGGCCGTGTTCGCCGTGTCGCGGGTCTCCCCCAGCTCGGTCAGGAGCGCCGCGATCTCGGATCGTAGGCCCTCCATCTCCAGGTCGCGGGCCTGTTCCCTCTCGGGGAGGGTGGACGTGTACTGGTCGAATTGACCGAGGCGCTTGTCGATGTCCTGCACGCGCGTGACGCCCATGATGGCGAACGCGACGAGGGCGGCTCCGACGAAGAGGAGGCGATTCATACGGGGACTCTGGTGGGAAAAGGGGATACCGAGCGACTTTGCAAGTTCGTCTCGGACCCCATACCTATCGGCCACGCCCGCCGGCGTTCCGAACCTCGAAGGGGAGTTCTCCACCGCATCTCCCTACCCGGTGGAGAGTCACAAGCCCTTGCAGATTCAAGACTTGAGTGCCCTTGGACACCACTTTCCCCACCTGTCCACGAGTTCCCCAGGAGAGCTTGTGGAAACCCCGTTCCGGGCAGCGCTGTCCGAATCGGGGGTCTGGGCACCCCCGGGTCTCACGCTGAGGCGCGCGGCGATCCTCCCGTTCCGGGCTCGGATCGATCGTCCCGAGGGGTCGTCGTTCGGCCCTGGGGCCTGGCCTCGACGCCGCCGGGTCGATTCACTCGCCCGCCACGATCGCGGCCGAGTGGATCCGATCACCCACCTCGATCTCGTCGAGCACGTCGAAGCCCTGGAGCAGCGCGCCGAACACGACGTAGCGGCCGTCGAGGTGCGGTGTCGGGCGGTGCGTCACGAAGATCTGGCTGCCGTTCGAGTCGGGGTTCTGGTTGCGGGGCATGCCCAGCACGCCGCGTGCATAGGGGCGTGGATTGAACTCGGCGGGCAGCGCCTCCGCTTCCCCGAGCCACGTGCCTCCGCCATTGCCGTCACCGCGCGGGCAGCCGCCCTGAATGACGAAGTTCGGCACGACGCGATGGAAGTCGAGCCCGTTGTAATGGCCGCGGCCGACGAGCTCGAGGAACGACAGGACATGCAGCGGCGCGTCCTCGGGGTACAGCTCGAACGTCAGCGTGCCTTTGGACGTGTAGACCTCCACGATCGGCCGACCGGAAGGCAGGACTTCGGGGCCCTGACCTTTCGGCGCGACGGTCGGTTCGGGATGCACTTCGTCGTGTTGCATCAGCTCGCCCCAGCAGACCCATTGGATCCACTCGTTCGGGTGCTTCAGGCCGGCGCGCACGATGGCGAGGGCTTCCGGTGTTCCGATCGCGCCCAGGGCTTGCAGGACGTTGAACTCGAGCTCGACGCCGATGTCCTCGTTCGAACGACCGAGGCACGACGCGAGCGCATCGACGTCGTCCGCGGTGAAGTGCGGCCCAAGTTCCATGACGAGGCCGAGCTTCAAGCCGATGTCGTCCTGAGCGACCAGGTGGTCGATGAGTGTCGAGCGAACCAGGTCGTCGGGCTCCCCGCCGATCTTGGTCGCGAGCACCGCGTATGAAGCGCCGGCAACACGTGGGTGCGGGTCCGTCGTCAGGGACCACAGGATCGGCATGCCGATCTCAGCTTCGAGGTGACTGGCAGCCCGCGCAGCACCCGCGCGCATGGTCGGGCTCTTCGAGGCCATGGCTTCGCGTACGCCGTCCTCCACTTCATCGCCGTACAGCGACGTGAAGGCGACGAGGGCCTCGACGCGCACGGTCATCGACGCATCCATGTTCGCACCCAGGATCTCGGTCGCGCAGACGCTGCGGTCGCCGTTCTTGGACCCGATCGTTGCAAGGGCTTTCACGCACGCTGCGCGAACGTGCGCCGACGAGTGGTCGCGTCGCAATCCAGCCAGTGCGGGTACGGACGCCGGGTCGCCGTACGCTTCGAGCGCGCCGACGAGTTCGTACACCACACGCCAATCCGGATCTCCGAGTGCAGACTCGAGAAGGCTTCTGTGTTCTCCGGGCGTGAGTGCGACCGGGTTCTCCAGCAGGTCGGGCCTCTCTGCAACACGCGGGTCGTAGGGTTCGATCGTTCGACGTATGCCCGCAGCTGCGAACACGCGGGCCGTCGAACGGGTGTCGTCTTGCCCGATGCGAAGGATGTAGTGCAGGCCCGTCGAGGAGCCACGATCGGGAAGACGCAGTCTTTGCGCCGCGAACAAAGCACTCCAATGTGCCTGAGCCTTCCAATCCAGAACGGTGGCGCCAGCGAGGTCGCTCGGCACCCTTTGAGGCGCGGAACCCAAGTATTCGCCCAGCGCGCTCCGCTCCTCGTCAGTCAGTCGAGACGCGTCCAAACGGTGGAGCGCACGAAGGACCGTCACCGCGACCTCGGGACTGGGATCGCGAGCAATGGGATTCGCCAAGAGCATCCGCGTGTTCGCCCCGAGCCGACTGAGCGCATCGATCGCATGGGCGCGAACGGAATCGTCCTCGTCCTCCAGCGCACGGGTCAGGGCTCCCTTCCAGGTCAGGATCTGCAAGTCCGAGACGTCCTCCGTCTCACCCTCCTTCAGCCGCAACCCCAACCGCTCGAGCCGCACCCAACCCAGGGACCCGATCGTGAACGCGGCTCGCGCACGCACATCCGCTTCAGGGTGCTGCAACAAGGCCTCCAAGCGCCCCTTCGAATCGACCCCCTGCAGCCGGATCCGCTCGACCTCCGCCCAGGCCTCCGCATCCGCATGCACGGCGATCGGCGACGTCTCGGGCAGCACGTCGAACACCGCCAACCCGTTCTCCGGCGTGAGGTCCGGGCTCCAGTTGGACGCGCAACCGACCGGGATCACGGACAGAGCAGCGAGAAGCGCCGCGGAAGGGAACAGGTGGGGGATTCTCATGACGTCAGAAGCAACCGCAACGGGGGCCCAAAGGAGTGGCCGCGCAGGCTATCATGGGGGTTGCACAAGGCCCCGGTGAACACGTTCGTGTCGCCACCGGAGCGCTCGCCGACCCGTCCTCCGACGGGACCGGAACGGCCCAGGAGGGCCACCACGACATGCCGATCAGTCCCATCCCCGAAGTCCTCGAGGACCTCCGCGCAGGCAAGATGATCATCCTCGTCGACGACCCCGGTCGCGAGAACGAGGGCGACCTGACGATGCTCGCCGAGCACGTCACCCCCGAAGCGATCAACTTCATGGCCAAGGAAGGCCGCGGGTTGATCTGCATGCCGATGTCCGAGGACAAGTGCGATCGCCTGGGTCTCGAGGCGCAGGCGCGCAACAACACGAACAGCCACCGCACCGCCTTCACGATCTCGATCGAGGCGGCGGAAGGCGTCACGACCGGCATCAGCGCCGCGGACCGCGCGCACACGATCAAGGTCGCGGCGGACCCGAGCTCGACCGCCGAGGACCTGCACCGTCCGGGCCACGTCTTCCCGTTGCGCGCGCGGGACGGTGGCACGCTCGTCCGCGGTGGTCAGACCGAGGGCACGATCGACCTGGCGCGCATGTGCGACGCCGTGCCCGCCGGCGTGATCTGCGAGATCATGAACGACGACGGGACGATGGCGCGCATGCCCGACCTCGAGGTCTTCGCCGAGAAGCACGACCTGAAGATCTGCACGATCGCCGACATCATCGCCTGGCGTCGCCAGAACGAGCGCCTGATCGAGCCCGTCGAACTCGGCGTTCCGATGCCGACCGCCTTCGGCGAGTTCACCGCGCACCTGTTCCGCAGCAAGCTCGACGGCAAGGAGCACGTCGCCCTGACCCGCGGGCTCAAGGGCCCCGGCCTCGACGGCCCCTTCGAGGCCACCGCCGACCCGGTCTTCGTGCGCGTCCATTCGGAATGCCTGACCGGCGACGTGTTCCATTCCGAGCGCTGCGACTGCGGCTCCCAGCGGGACAAGGCCCTCGAGATCCTGGGCCAGCAGGAGAAGGGCGTGCTGGTCTACCTGCGCCAGGAGGGCCGTGGGATCGGCCTCGCCAACAAGCTGAAGGCCTATCGCCTCCAGGACGAGGGTCTGGACACGGTCGAGGCCAACCAGGCCCTGGGCTTCCCCGCGGACCTGCGCGAGTACGGCATCGGAGCCCAGATCCTCCATTACCTGGGCGTGCGTCAGATGCGGCTGCTCACGAACAACCCCAAGAAGATCCATGGTCTGGGGGGCTACGGTCTCGAGATCGTGGATCAACTCCCCCTGGAGATCAGTCCTAACTCCAACAATGCCAAGTACTTGCGTACCAAGGTGGAGAAGCTGGGACACACCCTCGGGAACACGGCGGACCCGGCCGATCGAGGGGAATAGGTCCCCGCCCTGGGCGTCCTACGGGTCACGATGGCCCTGCGATTGATGGAAGACGTCCGGAACCAAGACGAAGGATTGGTCGCCCGCACCCTGGAAGGGGACGCGGGCGCGTTCCAGGTGCTCGTCGAGCGCTATCAGTCCCGATTGTTCGGGCTGGTGCGCCACTACACCCGGAACCCGGTCGAGGTCGAGGACATCGTCCAGGACGCGCTGCTCAAGGCCTACAGCCGCCTCGAGTCGTTCCAGCGCCAGTCCAGCTTCTACACCTGGCTGTACCGGATTACCCTCAACACGGTGCTCGACTTCCTGAAGCGCTCGGGCCGCAGCCCGGTCCAGGCCGTCGAGGATCCCGAACTCGTGGACGCCGCTCCCGGCGACCCGGCTTCCGCGCGCAACGTCGCCCGCCCCGAGGCGCGCCTCGAACGCCAGGAGATCGCCGAGGCCACGCACGCCGTGCTCGCCGAGCTGCCGGAGATCTTCCGGACCGTGCTCGTGATGCGCGAATTCGAAGACCACGCCTACCAGGACATCGCGGATCTCCTGGGCATCTCGATCGGTACGGTCGAGTCGCGCCTGTTCCGCGCCCGCGCTCGCTTCAAGGAGAAGCTGATTCAGCGCTACCCCGATATTGCCCAAGGGATCTGAACCTAGGACCCCTTTGGGAACCCAATGGTGACCATCATGGAATGCCAAGACGCACGACTGCTCATCCTTCCTTACCTGGACCTGGAACTGACCGAGGCCCAGGCGGCCCCGCTGCGCCAGCACTTGATCGAGTGTCGTAGCTGCCGATCCGAGGCCCAGGCCGACAAGGCGCTGGACGCCTGGTTCGTCCCGACCGCCGAGATCCAGGTGCCCAAGGACTTCGCGGCCCGCGTGGCGCGTCGCGCCGTCGCCGGGGACACCGGCGGACGGTTCGAGACGGCTGGGCGTGGATCCGCGAACGAGGTCGTCGAAGGCGGCGGGCGCATCCTGCCCTTCGTCCTGAACCTGACCGCGGCCGCCGCCCTGGTCCTGTTCCTCGTGTCCCTGGCCGTGAAGTTCCAGGGCAACCCGTCCGGCGAAGCCCTCCAGGCCGACAGTTCGAACCTGAGCGAGATGCTCGACGAACTCGACCAGCTCAACCGTGACCAGGCAGCGGACCCGACCGAAGGCGTCGTGCTGCCCAAGGCCGACAACGGCCAGGGAATCGATCGGTGAGCTCGACCCGAATCTGGATCCTGGTCCTGACCGGGGTGGCCTTCCTGGCCGGAACCGCATCGGGCGTCCTCCTGGAGAGAACCCAGGATCCGGCGCCCGAGATTCCGTTCCAGGACTACCGTGACCGCATCGTGGCGCGCTACGAGCTGGAGCCGATCCGGGCCCGGGCGCTGGATCTCCTGCTCGTGGACTACCAGCGCAAGCTCGAGGAGGTCGAGGCGCGTTACCAGCCCACCTACCAGGCGGCCATGGAAGCGGATCTGACCGCCCTTGGGATCCAGTACGAGGTCCTGCTCCGTGATAAAGTCCTCCACGCTGCTGCCCGCGAGCAGTACGCCAAGGACGCGCTCGGAACCCCGCCGGCTTCGTCCACCAGCAGATCGAGCGACTAGCTCCCCGAACAACCAACCGGGTCACCGACCCCATCCGTCTCCGCGCGCCTCCCGCGCGGCGTCCCCCGCATTCTGGCGCTCCTCCGAGTGCTTCGAGACTCCAGGCTCCAGGGCCCAACCCCAACCCACCTCAGGAACGCACCATGGCACGTAGCTGCGGCCTGCGCATCGGCCCCAGGCGCTTCGAGTTCGTCATCCTTGATGGCAGCCCCAAGAAGCACCGCATCATTGGCTATCACGCCGGCGACTTCGACGCCGACTCCGATGGTCAGATCAGCGGCGGCGAGATCCACTCGGCCGCCAAGACCCTGGGTCAAGCTCTCCAGGCCCACGCGATCCCCGCCGACAACGTCGGGCTCGTGATCGACAGCGCGCAAGCGGCCTTCCGCCGCATGACCCTGCCGTTCACCGATCGCGCGAAGATCGAACAGGTCATCAAGTTCGAGGTCGAGAGTCAGTTGCCCCAGTGGAACATCGACGACGTCATCGTCGACTTCCACGTGCTGACCGAGAACGAGGAAAGCTGCGAGGTTCTCGTCACCGCCGTGCCCAAGGAAGGCATGCAGGCGACGATCGAACTGGCCGAGAAGGCCGGCATCGAACCGCTCGAGGCCGAGATCGAAGCCACCGCGATGATCAATGCGGCGATGGGTGCCGACATCTGTCACCTGGACGACGCGCAAGTGCTGGTCCACATCGGCGAGCGCTCGACCAGCGTCGCCGTCATCGACGCTGGGGAACTGCGCGAGATGCGCGTCATCCACATCGGCGCCTTGACCCACGAAGTGGCTGGCGCGCCCGCGCCCGCCGATGCCGAGGTCGGCGAGGATGGGGACGAGGTCGCTGCAGAGGCTTCCACGCCGGCGGTGAAAGACCCCGTCGAGACGGCCCGTCGCACCGAACAGGCCATCAAGCGCATCCGTCGCGAGCTCGGCCGCACCATGTCGGCCGTCCGCACGATCCACCCGATCGATGCCGTCTACGTCTGCGGCATGGAGCTGCCTGGCCTCGTCGGGGAGACGATCCTGGACACGCCGGTCTACCTGCTCGACTGCTTCGACGAGGACGGCGGCCAGCCCGCCGACGGCTACGGCCAGCTCGTCGTCGCGTACGGCTCCGCGCTGCGCCAGCTCGGCGGCGGCGTGCTCTCGCCGTCCCTGCGCCGCGAGGAGCTGCGCTACAGCGGCACCTGGGAACGCGTCGAGTACCCGCTCTGCGTGGCGGCGATGCTGCTCTTCTTCGTGTTGTTCTTCTCCTGGTTCATCCTGGGGAACGAGCAGAAGCACCTGAACGAGAACGTCGCGTGGTGGACCAAGAGCCTGAACAAGCACCTCATCGGCGACGTGACGCCCGGCTTCCTCTATCCGAAGTCCGAGGACACGAAGTTCGTCGAGGAGTTCAAGGCCAAGTACGAGAACGGCGACTACCAGCTCTCCGACGACTTGATGGCCAACCTGAAGGGCTTGGAGAGTCAACTCGGCGACGCCGTGATCGCGCTCAGCGATCAAGCCGGCAACAGCGGCCAGTCGATGCCGCAGTCGGTCTTCCAGGCGGCCAACCTCGTGTTGGGTCTGATCGAGAGCCACAAGGACGACTGGCGCGTCTCGATTCGTCGGATCGGCGGCACGTACCAGCACTCGCGCCAGCAGAACAAGCCTTCGACGGTCAAGATCACGCTCGACGCGGTCTTCCTGGACAAGGGCGTCATCGCTGCGACGAACGACTACGAGGACTTCAACCGCGAACTGGCGGACATGCCGTGGGTCGTGGAGATCCAGACCAAGAACAGTGAAGAGGTGAGCGACGGCTCCGGCATCTCGGTCGTCGGCATCCCGATCACGATCAACCTCGACCTCATCAACTCCTGATCCCATGAGCTTCTTCCAAGGATTCAACACGGTTCGGGTTCTGATCCTGCTCTTCCTGATCGGTTCGATCCCGATGGGCATGCAGGTCTGGAAACGCGAGCAGGGCATTCGAACCCTCGCGGCCCAGGTCGGACATCACCGCAACTTCGAAGCCCGGAGCGTTCAGGGCAGCGAACTCGTTGCGCGAGTCGACTCGATCATCACGCTGGCCAAGGAGCACTCCGAGCTGCAGAAGTCGCTCAAAGGGGAAGGCATCCGCGGCAACGACAGCCCGATGGTCTACGTCCGGACGATCGCCAAGGACAGCAAGATCAACCTGGGGCGCGTCGAGATCAACGCGTCCGAGAAGGACTACGGTGGCTTCATCGACAAGATCTTCTCGATCACGCCGCAGGACTCGAAGACGACGTTCACGCGCCAGGCGATCTCGAACTTCATGTACAAGCTCGAGTCGGACAGCCGTCGCGTGCGCGTCACCAAGTTCAACATCGATGCGACCGACGAGAACGGTCGCCGGCCGAAGATCGACGTCCTGCCGTCCGACCTGTGGTCGTTCGACTGCGAGATCAGCATTCGCGAGCAGAAGGCTGCCCGCGGTCGTTGATCCAGGTCGAATTCATCGAACGCGGGCCCGGACCTCCTCGAGGAGATCCGGGCCCGCATTGCATTGCGAAGGTGACCTGCGTTGCGAGTCTGCGTTGCGCTGCGAGGATCCCGACTTGAGGCTCCCGCGCTCCCAGTCGACGGCGCCATGAGAGTCGTTGCTGTTCGGACGTTCCCGACTCGTAGAACGCCGCCCGCGTCAGGAGGAACCCACGTGACGGGAGTTCCCCGGGGGATGCCCGATCAGCGCGCGTGGCGCGCGTGATGTTCCTGGAGGCTCGTGACCGTCTGCGGGCCGTGGTGCAGCGCCGTGAGCGCGCTGACGATCGCGCGGATGCCGGCCAGCGTCGTGACGCACGGCACACCGGCCGAGACCGCCGTCGAGCGGATGTACGAGTCGTCGAAACGCTGCTGCTTGCCGTACGGCGTGTTGAACACCAGGTCGATCTGGCGGTTCTTGATCGCGTCGACGATGTGCGGGCGACCCTCGTGGACCTTGTTGATGTGCTCGCAGGCGATGCCGTTGGCACGCAGTGCCTTCCAGGAACCCTCGGTGGCGACGATGCTGTAGCCGAGGGCGATCAGGTTGCGGGCCTCGGCGATGATCGCGCGCTTGTCGGCGTGCTTGACCGTCATCAGGACCGTGCCAGCCCGCGGCAGCTTCATGCCAGCGCCCTGATAGGCCTTCAGCAACGCCGCCCCCAGGTCGCGGTCGATGCCCATGACCTCGCCCGTCGAACGCATCTCGGGGCTGAGCAACATGTCCGTTCCGGGGAACTTGTTGAACGGGAAGACCGGCGCCTTGACGCTGAAGTAGGGCGGGATGATCTCTTCGGTGAAACCCAGGGACTCGAGCGAGTGCCCGATCATCACCTTGGCCGCCAGCTTGGCCAGCGGGACGCCGATCGCCTTGGAGACGAACGGGACGGTGCGCGACGCGCGCGGGTTGACCTCGATGATGTAGATCAGGTCTCCCTTCACGGCGTACTGCACGTTCATCAGGCCGATCACGCCGAGCTCGAGCGCCATGCGGCGGGTGGCGTCGGCGATCTCCTCGAGCACCTCGGAGGGCAACGTCGGAGGCGGCAGGACACACGTCGAGTCACCGGAGTGGATGCCGGCCTCTTCGATGTGCTCCATGATCCCGCCGATGACGACGCGCTTGCCGTCGCAGATCGCGTCGACGTCGACCTCGATCGCCTCCTCGAGGAACTTGTCCACGAGCACCGGCTTGTCGGGGGACGCCTGGACGGCGTTCTGCATGTAGCGGTCGAGCGACTCGTCGTCGTAGACGATCTCCATCGCGCGGCCACCCAGGACGTAGCTGGGTCGAACGAGCACGGGGTAGCCGATCTCGCGCGCGGCGGCGAAGGCCTCGCTGCCGTTGGTGGCGATGCCGCACGGGGGCTGGCGCAGGCCCAGCTTCTCGAGCATCGCGCCGAAGCGTTCGCGGTCCTCGGCGCGGTCGATGGCCTCGACCGGCGTGCCGATCAAGGGCGCACCGGCCTTCTCGAGGCCCTCGGCGAGGTTCAGCGGCGTCTGTCCACCGAACTGCACGATGATGCCCTTGGGTTGGATCGCCTCGACGATGTGCATCACGTCCTCGTGCGTCAGCGGCTCGAAGAACAGGTCGTCGGAGGTGTCGTAGTCGGTCGACACGGTCTCGGGGTTCGAGTTGACCATGACCGACTCGCAGCCGACCTCGCGCGCGGCGAAGGCAGCGTGGACGCAGCAGTAGTCGAACTCGATGCCCTGGCCGATGCGGTTCGGTCCGCCGCCCAGGATCATGATGCGATCCTTGGTGGACTGGCGCACTTCGGTCTCGTCCTCCCAGGACGAGTAGTAGTAGGGCGTCGCGGCTTCGAACTCGGCCGCGCACGTGTCGACCAGTTTGTAGCCCGGTTCGATGCCGTTCTCGCGGCGGAACTCGCGGACGTCCGCGGGCGAGGCGCCGGTCGCCAGCGCGATCTGCGTGTCGACGTAGCCCATGCGCTTGGCGCGCCGCACCAGGTCGACGGTCAGCAACGCGCCGGCGAGCTCTTGCTCGAACTCGACCAGTTGGCGGATGTTCTCGAGGAACCAGCGGTCGATCTTGGTCGCCTCGAAGATCTCGTCGGTGCTCCAGCCGGCGCGGTAGGCGTCGCGCAGGCACAGCAAGCGATCGCAGTTGGGCGTGCGCAGCATCGCGGCCAGGTCCGAGCGACCGGCGCCGTCGATCGACGCCAGCGGCTCGCGCGGATTGAGCCCCATGCCCGGATTGCCCGTTTCGAGGCCGCGAACGGCCTTCTGGAGCGCTTCCTTGAACGTCCGGCCGATGGCCATCGTCTCGCCGACGCTCTTCATCTGGGTCGTCAGCGTGGCATCCGCACCGGGGAACTTCTCGAACGCGAAGCGCGGGATCTTGACCACGCAGTAGTCGATCGACGGCTCGAAGCAGGCCGGCGTTTCGCGCGTGATGTCGTTCTGGATCTCGTCGAGCGTGTAGCCGACCGCGAGCTTGGCCGCGAACTTGGCGATCGGGAAGCCGGTGGCCTTGGAGGCGAGCGCGGACGAGCGCGACACGCGCGGGTTCATCTCGATGACGATGACGCGGCCGGTCTTGGGGTCGATCGCGAACTGGCAGTTCGAGCCACCGGTCTCGACGCCGATCTCGCGCATGATCGCGATCGAGGCGTTGCGCAGGTTCTGGTACTCACGATCGGTGAGGGTTTGGGTCGGCGCGACCGTGATCGAGTCGCCCGTGTGGACGCCCATCGGATCGAGGTTCTCGATGGCGCAGACGATGACGACGTTGTCGTTCTTGTCGCGCATGACCTCCATCTCGAACTCCTTCCAGCCGACGAGGGATTCCTCGACCAGCACCTCGGTGTTCATCGAGAGGCTGAGGCCGCGCGTGACGATCTCTTCGAACTCCTCGACGTTGTAGGCGATGCCACCGCCGGCGCCACCCATCGTGAAACCGGGCCGAATCACGCAGGGGAGGCCGATCTGGGCCAGTACGCGCTGGGCGTCCTCCATCGAGTGGGCCACGCCGCTGCGCGCCACGGCGAGGCCGGCGTTGGCCATCGCAGCCCGGAACAGGTCGCGATCCTCGGCCTTGCGGATGACGTCGGCCTTCGCGCCGATCATCTCGATCCCCAGTCGGTCGAACGTGCCGCGGTCGTACAGCGCGAGGGCCGTGTTCAGTCCGGTCTGCCCACCGAGCGTCGGCAGGATCGCGTCGGGGCGTTCCTTCTCGAGGATGCGCTCGACCGTGTCGGGCGTGATCGGCTCGATGTACGTGACGTCCGCCGTTTCCGGGTCCGTCATGATCGTCGCCGGGTTCGAGTTCACCAGGATGACGCGATACCCCTCCTCACGCAGGGCCTTGCAGGCCTGGGTACCGGAATAGTCGAACTCGCAAGCCTGCCCAATGATGATGGGCCCACTTCCGATGATCAGGATGGACTCGAGGTCGTCGCGACGCGGCATGTCGAGTGTGCGTGGGGGGCTGGTTGTCGGCTGCCTACACGAGAACCGTCACCTGGGCGGTGGCGGTTCGGCGGAGAGCGGGGGACCGACCTGGAAGGCGTCCGGTGGGGCGCCAAGAGAGGAGAACGGGCGGCCTAGGCGTGTACGGAGCCTTGGCCTCGAACACCCAAACCGAGGGAGTATCCCAAACAGGAGGCCGCCTGTCAGCCGTTGATTGGGAGTCCGTCCGAATCCCCTAATCCGAGTCACGGTCCGGAGCGGGGTCCTCGGCCGCGACCAACCCGACCCCGGCGATCAGGCGCAGCATTCCGGGCAGCGGAGGATCCCCCTCGCCGTCCAGGATGGCGCGCCCCCCCGGTTCGTTCGGAGGGATGTCCGATCCTGGATCCCGCAGGCTCACCCCAGCCTCGGCCCAGCGGTACTGAACCAGGTAGCGATGGGCCCAATCAGCGGTCCAGAGGCCGTCTCCCCACTGGAGTTCCCGCTGGGCGGTCTCCCGCCAGCGCTGGTCCGGATCGGGTGACCGCCAGCGCGTCGCGACGCTGAGACCGAGCTGCAATCCGACCATCAGGGCCCCCGTTCGCACCAGGAGGTGGGGTCGGTTGGTGCGGACCCGCAGGTCGGCCAGGCCCAGGACACCCAGGGGGACCAGGAATCCGATGCTCGGACCCACCCGCGGGTCACCGCCGAGAATGGGGACCAGCGCGGCCACGCACCACGGAACGACCCACCAGGGGGGCGGCGTCTCCTCGGGGCTGCGCCGACCGACCAAGAGGGCGGCCAATCCGAGACTCAGCGCACCCAGGCCGATCCCGGTCTTCACGATCCAGGACATCAGATGCCCCACGGACGGGTCGGCGCCGGCCAGCAGGTCTCGCCCGACCTGGTTCCAGCCGTCCGAACCGACCAGCGCCGAGACGCCGACGACCAGGACGAGGGTCAGGATCGTCGGGGGCAGGGCCCAGGGCAGTCCGCGCGAGCGACCTTGTTCTGCCAAGGCCAGTGCCGCAGCGGGCGCGAGCAGCAGGTTCTCGATGCGCAGCAGGATCGCAGCGAAGAGCACCAACGTGACCCGCCATTGGTAGCCGTACGGCGTGCGCTGCTTCGTGCGGAAGAGCGTGCGGGCCAGCAACGTCGCGCCCAGCATGCCCGGGGCGTGTTCGATCGGCAGGGTGCCACCGGTGAACGCGGTCGGGGCGAGGACGCCGACGATGGCCAAGAGCAGGCACTCGTGTCTGGGGAACCCGATCGTCAGGAGCATCGAGCGCAGGGCCGGGAGCAGCAGCATCCAGCTGAGCGCTGCCAGGAGGAACGCGGCGGCCTCGATGTGCGTGCCCGTGACCCACGCCACCATCCGGACGAGCAAGGGCAGTCCCGAGAAGGATCCCACGCCATCCGTGGCGGCGCGCACGAGGTGCATCGAGCCGACCAGGCGCTCGTCGGGCAGGCCGAGGGCCAGGATGCCCAGACCGGCCGCCAGCACCCAGGTGATGATCGATTCGCGCCGGTCGCGGTTGCCTTGGGCCGCGCTGACCGCCGCCGCGATCTCCTGGCGCGGGAACAGCTCGCCCGTGTCGCGTTCGATCGCCTTCGGATCCGCGTGATCCTCGTGATGGTGTTCGTGGCCAGCCATGTTCCGTGCGGGGAAGGCTGCCGTCACCGGTCAGCGCAGCAGATGTTCGAGTAGTTCGCCGTCCAACTTCACCGACAGGTCGAAGCGACCGACGGCCTTGGGCAGGACGAACCGCGGCTCGCCGAAGCGACCCTTCTTGTCGTGCTCGAACGCGCGCATGAGGACGGACGGGGCCAGGGGCCTCATCGGCGATCGCAGCTCCAGGATCGTACGCGGCAGGCCCAGCCGTCCGAAGAGCCTGTTGACGCGTTTGGGCAGGTCCGCGTCCTCGAGCAGGTCGATCTCCTGGGCCGCCTCGAGCGCCAGGCCGATTCCACACGCCACGGCCACACCATGGGCGATGCCGGTGTAGCCCGCCGCGAACTCGATCGCGTGCGCGAACGTGTGCCCCAGGTTCAGGACGCGTCGCGGGCCCTCTTCGAAGGGGTCCTCCGTCACGACGGCGCCCTTGGCCTCCACGCAACGGCGGACGAGATCCGCAACGACGTCCAGGTCGCGTTCCAGGATGGCGTCGACGTTCTGTTCGACGAACGCCAGCTGCGCCTCGCCCGCGATCAACGCGGTCTTCACGACCTCGCCCAGCCCTGCGCGCCAATCCAAGGGCGACACGGTGCGCAGGATCGACGTGTCCGCGAAGATGGCGGTCGGCGCGTGGAACGTGCCGGCCAGGTTCTTGCCGGCCGGCAGATTGATCGCCGTCTTGCCGCCAATCGACGCGTCGACCTGGGCCAGCAAGCTGGTCGCGATGTGCACAACGCGTAGTCCGCGCTTGAACAGGGACGCGGTCAAGCCGGCCAGGTCGCTGGTCGCGCCGCCACCCAGTGAGACGATGACGGACGAGCGCGACAGCCCTTCGTCTGCACACGCTGCAAGAGCGAGTTCCAGTTGCCGGAGCGACTTGGCGACCTCGCCCGACGGCAGGACGTGAACCGGAACACCGACGAATCCGCGCAAACGAGCGCCGTGGTGCTCCAGCACACGACCGTCCGCGATCAGCAGGATGCGATCGACGTCCGGCAGTTCCGCATCGATGAAGTCCCGAACGCCTTCGAGGAGTTCGGGACCGATGTGAACGGGGCAGGCCGCTGAATCGATGGCGATCGTGGCGATCATCCGCCCGTCGCGTCTCCGCCCGAGGGCGCGGGCGTGGTGCCCGCGGCACTGCGCTCGCGGCGTGCGCGACGGCGACGTACCAGGTCCGCCTGCAAGCGCTCGGATTGGGCCTTGTCGCGGCGCAGGAGGGCCCAGATGAGGATGACCAACAGGCTGGTGATGCCCATCATGCCCCACATCAGGCGTTGGGGCCACGGATCGGGAACGGGCTGGAACGGTTCGAGTTTGCGGGCGACGAACCAGGGCGCGCGACCGGGGCTGCCACTCTCGGATTCGAAGACGAATGTGCGCAGGAAGATCAATTCGGCCTCGAGGTAGCGGGCTTCGCCGTAGCGATCACCCAGTTCCGGGCGGTCCTCGGGAAGGCTGATCTTGATGGCGGGCGAAGCGCTCTTCCACGACTGGTTGGCGATCCAGCTCTCGGTGATGCGGTCGAGGCGCGACGAGTTCTCGTCGACGCGCAACGAGCGTGTGTCGAGGTTGATCGACACAGGCATGCGGAAGGGCTTGCCGCGGAACGCGTCGCCGTCGGCCAGGATCGCGTTGATCGTCTCGGTGTTCAGTTCGGGCACCGTCGCCCAGTCGATGCCGTCGTCCTCGACCTTGGCCTTGGCCATCAGTTCGAACTCGGCGGCCCACGGACGCTCGCCGATCTCGCCGACGCGATCATCCGTCAGGGCATCGACCAGCGGCGTGGGCGAATCCGCGGTCATCGTCGTGCGCGGCGCGGAGCGCACCAGGTTCTTGCCACAGATCAGCGGTGCCTCGATCCAGCCGGCGTCGCCCTCGAACCGGTAGCGCTGGACGAACAACCCTTCGAGCATGACGAAGTCGCCGTTGGCGACCTTGGAGCTCTCGGGGGGCGTGACGACGATGAACGCGGCCCAACCGCCGTCCTCGAGCTCGATCTGACCGTGATACTCGGCGTAGCTCGCGCCTTCCCGGTTGCGTTCCCTCAGCCCATCCACCACGCCGCGCGCACGGAACGGCAACAGGCGGAAGGCGTCGGAGTCCGCATCGAGTTCGGCGATGACCGAGGGGGTCAGGTCGCGCGTCGGAGACTCGTCGTAGTGCTGGGGCGTCCAGAAGTTCGAGTAGTCCAGGGCCAGCTGAACGGCGGGTCCGTACGGCAGCGCACGAGACTCCTCGGTGTCGTCGCGGACCTTCGCCAGGGGAGCGCGGTCTTCCTCGCTCAGCTTCCGCAGGCTGGCGGGGACCGGTTGATCTTCCTGGGCCGCGATCGGAACTTCGGATCCGACGTCGTCGCCGATCTTGTTCTTCTCCGCGAGCTTCGCGTACAGGAACGCGCCGAGGATGACGACCGCCCCGACCGACATGATGATGATCTTGCGCTTGTCGCGGCGCGACATGGCCTCGGCTTCGGCCAGGGTGATGCGATTCTTCGATTTGGACGCCATGAACTCAATTCGGGCTTTCAGGTCGCGGATGCGAAGCCGCCAGCATGTCGGGCAGCAGCGCGCTTGGAGGACTCGAGTCCCGCCGCACTGACGAGACCGGTGAACAGGCGGGCGTTCGGGTCGCCCTCGGGGGACAGCTCGGGGTGCCATTGCACACCGAACGCGAAGGGATAGGTCGGATGTTCGATCGCTTCCAGCAATCCTTCCGCATCGCGTGCGGCGACCGACCATCCTTGGGGTGCGTGGGCCAGCGCTTGGTGATGCCGGGACACCACGGGCAGCGTCCGGGTCGCGACGAGGCGCGCCAACCGCGAGTCGGGTTGCACCGCCACATCATGGACGACGCCGTTCGTGTGGTCCTGGGCACCCGGCCGGTCATCGGGAATGTGCTGCAACAACTGCGCACCATCCGCGATGCCGAGGCACTGCATCCCGTAGCAGATCCCCAGCACGGGGATACCGCGGTCCAGGGCCTTGCGCGCCAACAACAGGTCGAAGTCCTGTTTGGCTCTGGGCGTGACCACGGCCGATGCGTGCGTCGGTCCCTGGCCCAACAGGTCGGTGTCGAAATCGTCCCCGCCGGTCAACAGCAGGCCATCGATGCGATCGAGCATGCGGTCCAGGTCGGCCGGACCTCCGACGGGCGGGATCGCGAACGGAACCCCACCCGCCTTGAGCACGGCCTCGGCATAGCGATCGTCCAGCCGCAACCCGGGCCGGGGTTCGGTGAGGGCCAGGCCGTTGATGGCGATCAGGGGCGGTTCCATGGGCTGCATTATGTCGGAGAGGGCCGCCGGGCGGTGCCTCCCACTCGCTAACGTGGCGCACGGCGATCGGATCAAACCCTCATGCAACTGTTGCTCGAACTTCTGGCCCTCGTTCTCGGCTTCGTCCTGCTCGGCAAGGGGGCAGGGGCGCTCGTGGACGGTGGGGTGACCCTCGCCCGCCGCTGGGGGATCTCTCCCCTGATCGTGGGTTTGACGATCGTGGCCTGGGGCACGTCGATGCCCGAGGTCGTCGTGACCGCCCTGGCCGCCTGGAACGGGGATCACGGGGTCGCTCTCAATACGGTCCTGGGATCGAACGTGGCCAACATCGGGTTGGTGCTCGGCGGCACGGCCTATCTGCTGCCGGCCTTGTTCGGCAAGACGCTGACGCGGCGCGACGGACTCTGGCTCTTGGGTTCCCTGGCCGTGCTGTACGGCGTGGCGCACGATCGCGACCTGTCCCGCGTCGATGGAATCCTCCTGCTCGCCGCGTTCGTCGTCTTCCAGGTGTTGCTCCTGCTGAGCTCCCGGAACGAGGACCAGAGCGGCGAAGTCGCCGAGGAGGAGGCGCACACGTCCCAGCGACCCGGACTCGCTGTCCTGGTGGGCAGCATCGCGATCGCAGCGGGAGCCAAGTTCGTCATGTACGGCGGTGAAGCGCTGGCCACGCGCGCGGACGTGCCCAAGGACGTGATCGCGTTCACGGTGTTCGCGCTCGGGACGTCGCTCCCGGAACTCGCTGCAGGCGTAGGCAGCGCGCTGCGCGGTCAGGCCGACATCGGTGTCGGCAACGTCGTCGGTAGCAACGTGTTCAACGTCCTGGCTGCGGTCGGCATCGCGCTCGTGGTTCGGCCGACCGCCGCGGTCGAGACCGATCCGGCCTTGGGCCTGATGTACGACAATCTGCTCGACCGCGACATCTACCTGGCCGCAGCGTTCAGCCTGTTCCTGGTCGTGTCGCTGCTGGTGATGCAGGGCAAGTTCCGGCGCCTCAAGTCGACCGTGTTGTTCGCGGGTTACGTCGTGTACTGCGGCTGGATCCTGCTGAACGGCCAGCCAGGCTAGTCACGCGGAGTGACTCGGGTGGCGTACAGCAGTTCGCCCTTCACGTTCAATTCGTCCAGCCAGGAGTCGGATTCGAGGTCCACGTGGCCTTCGAGACCCTCCAGGGTCAGGGCGGCCTTCAGCCCGACGTTCCAACCGGCGGCGGGCGTCGGTTCGAACGCGTCGATGACTTGATGCAAGACGTGAACGAGCGAGCCGCTCGGGCGGCCGGGGGAATCCGCGAGCGTGCGCCAGGCATGGGTGGTGAACAGCGAGCGGTAGTCGAAGCCCTCAGGGGCACGCGTGATCTCGATCAGTTCGGCATCGATGGAGAACGGGACCTCGCGTGCGGGCGCCGTCTCGGAGCGCTTCACGACATCGATCGGATCCCACAGCGTTGGGTCGCCGACGAGATCGCGCAGGCTGAACTGCCACACGACGACCCGCTTGCCAGCCAGAGCGTCGCCGCGGCGCGCGAGGGCTTCGCGCACGCCGCGCGCTCCGCCTCCTGACAACGCGATGACGTCGACCGCGGTTCCGAGCGCGGCGGAGAGTTGCGCATCGAACCCGGCGTGGGCGCCGAACTGCAGTTCGGGATCGGAGTAGATGCGCGTGAAGCTGTCGCCCAGCAGCAACACCTCGCCCTTGCGATTCGGCTCGAACAGGTCCCCGGAGTTCAGGTCGCGCACGGGGTTCACGACGACGGACTCGAGCGGAAACGCGGCGTGATCCTCGGGCCAGTGCAGCATCAGGGTGAGGTCGCCGCGGCCTTCGACCGGCTGCAGCGTGCGCTCCCATTCGATGCTTGGTTGTGGCGCGATCTCCATGCGCGCGCGCACGAACGACGCCGTGGTGAGCGCCGTGTTCGCCACGGTCTCGGGATCCCAATGCGTGTCCTGCTTCAGGAATCCCGGATTCTCGCCCAGGAACACCACGTCGTTCCAGCGCTCTTCCCCGAGCGCCGCGAGGAACGCTGCAGACGTCCGCTCGCTCTCGAGGAGCGCGTGCGACGTGAGCCCGGTCAGGTGCTCGATCTCTGCGGCCGACTTCGGCCAAACGGGCACGAGCACGAGGTCGGCACCCACGCGCGCCAGTTGTTCGCGCAGGTCCAGAACACAAGCCGCTGCGCGTTCCGCGTTGTGCTCGCGCTGCGTGTGCAGGTCGAGGTCCGGCGCATAGAACAGCCAACCGTCCGAACCCATGACGACCTTCTCGTTGCCACGTCCGAACGTGTCGAAGAGAGCCTTGTTGTAGAGCGGCGTGACTCCCAGGTGCAGGAAGCTCGTGTCGTGCAGTGCGTCCTCGAAGCCACGCAACCGCGCTTCGCGGATCGGGCCGATCACCTCCAAGGCCTGAACGTCGCGGTCCGACGCGAGTTCCCAGGCAGCTTGCCCGAGGGGCACGCCGGCGAGGATCACGATCATGCAGGTGCTGGCGAAACGCATCAGAATTGGAAGTACAGGAACGGGTTCTCGGCCTGCGCCATCATGGAGATGATCGCCAAGGTGAACGCCGCAACGACGGGCACGCTGGGCAGCCACTTGCCCTCGATGCGCGCGACGATGCGGTCGGTGGTCGGCGCCAGGAACACCAGCGCGAGCGCGACGACGAACGCGAACACGAGATCGGGCCGGAAGATGCGCATCTCGAGCACCGCGGCTTGCGGGACGTCGCCCAAACCGGTGAACAGTGCGGCGAAGTACTCGCTCGCGACCGTCAGGTTCGGCGCGCGGAACGGGATCCAGATCATCGACACCAGCGCGAACGTCAACGCGATGCGAATCGGGCGTGGCAAACGTTCATAGGCCGACCGCTTGCCCGCCAGACGCTCCAGGATCAGGAACGCGCCGTGGAAGGCGCCCCAGACGAGGAACGTCCATTGCGCCCCGTGCCACAGACCACCGAGCAACATCACCAACACCAGATTGCGATAGGTGATGCGAATCCCGCGCCGATTGCCGCCGAGCGGCAGGTACAGATAATCGCGCAACCAGGTCGACAGCGAGATGTGCCAACGGCGCCAGAACTCGGTGATGCTGGCCGAGCGATACGGCGATTGGAAGTTCAGCGGCAGCTGGAACCCGAACATCAGTCCGAGCCCGATCGCCATGTCCGAGTAGCCGCTGAAGTCGAAGTAGATCTGGCTGGCGTATGCGAGCAGTCCGAACCACGCGGCGCCTGGCGACAAGTGCGCGGACTCGAAACACAGGTCGGCGATCTCGCCGACGGTGTTCGCGATGAGCACCTTCTTGGCGAAGCCGATCATGAACGTCAGCGAGCCGGCCTCGAAGCGCTTCCACGGTCCCGGGCGCTCCGCCAGTTGTTCCGCGAGCTCGCGGTAGCGCACGATCGGGCCCGCCACGAGTTGCGGGAACATCGCGACGTAGCACGCGAAGTCGCCGAATCGCTGCGCACGCTTGGCGTCGCCGCGATACAGGTCGATCGTGTAGCTCATCGACTGGAACGAATAGAACGAGATGCCGACGGGCAGCACGATCGTCAGGATGCGCGTCGGGTTCGCACCACACAGCTCGATCAGCGCGTTCAGGTTCTCCTGCACGAACACGAAGTACTTGAAGAACCCGAGCAGCGAGAGGTTCGCGATCACCGAAACGGCAACGGCGGTCTTGCGCTTGCGCTCGGAGGCTCCGGGAGCGGTGACCGCCACGCCGCAGAACCAGTCGATCACGGTCGAGCCGAGCATCAACGTGACGAACCATGGGCTCCACCAGCCGTAGAAGACGTAGCTGACGAGGGTCAGGAACGTGTTGCGCAGAGACTTCGGCGCGAGCGCGTATCCGGCCAGAACGAGCGGCAGGAAGTAGAACAGGAAGATCTGGGAGCTGAAGACCATCGGTGGGCGCTTCAGTCGTTGCCGAGATCCAGGTCCTGGAACACCAGCTGGCTCAAGGCGCGGGAGGTGCAGAGCCAGATGACGACGCGTTTCCCCGTCAGCGGGTTCTTGCGCCGCGACAGGGCCTTCCAGGATTCGCGTCCGCCGGCGGACAGCGTGATCAGGTCGAACGTGCGACCGGTCGCGGCGTACAGTTGTCGCGGCAGGTCGCTGTCGTACTCGCCGTACTGCAGCGAGTAGCTGTCGCCCAGCAACAGATAGGGGCTGCTCTTGTCCTTGACCGTGATCGACGTGCCGTCGAGCTTCGTCACGCGACGCACCAGGATCGTCTCGGGCTCCGGCTTCCATGCGCCGATCAGCGGGTGGGACACGTGCTCTTCGATGACCTGATAGTCGACGCCTTCGACCGCGCGGCCGTCCTCGAATCCCTCCAGCAGGCGCAATCGCTCGGCGAGCACGTCGACCGCGACGCGCGCTCCGGCGGGGGCCCAGTGGTAGTCCTTGTCGAGATACAGCTGGTCGGCTCCGTTCGGGTCGTCCGCGGCCACGAGTGCGGGCAGCAGGTCGACGACGCCGATGTCCTCTGCGGCGAGTTGGGCCAGGAACGTGTACGTACCCGGGGCGAAACCCGCGAACGCGGCGGGTCGTGTGACGCCT
>TARA_R110002096_G_scaffold44524_1_pt1 | contig 66830 bp, 40 predicted proteins | sample TARA_R110002096 | Tara Oceans TARA_R110002096 (sample SAMEA4397295) | marine metagenome | biome: Polar Biome; feature: [DCM] deep chlorophyll maximum layer (ENVO:01000326); material: water (ENVO:00002006), including particulate matter (ENVO:01000060) such as... | depth 35 m
GCCCTGACGAGCCCAGTCGCGAATCGACTTTGCAGCGACGCCCAGCTCTTTTGCTAGCTGTGAAGCTGGCTTATTGCCAGCCTTGAAAAGGCGCACTGCCTCAGCTTTGAATTCATTACTATATCGGGGTGTTCCCATGTCTTTGACCTCTTTGAGTGTCGTGTTAACTCGCACGACAGAAAGTGTCTACGGAAACGGATCAAGCCCACATGGCCATGTTCGTACCTGTTCGGCTGCGCGACGACGTTCTTATTCATGAGTCTTCCTCGCCCTTATTCTTCCCCGTAAGCCGCGCAACTTCGCGTTCAAAATCCGAGACGTAGTTGATGTCTTGCTCTTTGCGAAACTCTTCAAAAGCGGTTTCCGCGTGGAGCTTGGCTTCCAAAGCGCTCACCTTGCCCTTGTCTTTAAGAATCGGGTAGCTTGACAGTTCGAGGAAGCTGTCGAGAAATGTCGCCCAATCCGCCATCTTCATCGGAATACCCCGCTCGGCGCGATTCTCAGCAAGATCTAAATAGGCCGAGACAATGCGATTGAGCTCTTTGAGATGAACCTCGCTTAGGTAGTTCTTCGCGACAGTGACATCGGACTTAAGAACTTTACCGTCCGGAGCGGCCTTCCAACTCGACAAGCCCATGCTTGGCAAGCTGGCGTCCGCAGACGAGTAGATCGTTTCTGCTGCCGTCTTGCCCGTGATGGCCCACGTGAGTTTGTTCTGCACAGACGCAAAGAACTCCTTCGTGATAGGCGCCTTGCTGTCGTAGTCGATCGCAAGAGCATAGATGTCGGTGATCTTTAGATAGAAGCGCCGCTCGCTCGCACGAATCTCGCGAATCCGCTCAAGAAGCTCGTCAAAGTAGTCTTTGCCAAACGCGCTGCCTTGCTTGAGCCGTTCGTCATTGAGAACAAAGCCCTTGGTCACAAACTCCTTGAGTGTCTTGGTGGCCCAGATGCGAAACTGCGTCGCCTGATAGCTATTCACCCGGTAGCCAACAGCGATAATGGCATCGAGGCTGTAGAAGCGCGTCTTGTAGTTTTTGCCGTCTGCGGCAGTTGTTTCCAAAACGGAAACAACTGAATCCTCTTCGAGCTCGCCCGATTCAAAGATGCTTTTCAAGTGCTTGCTGATCGCTGGGACCTGCACGGCAAAGAGTTCCGCGATGGCTTTCTGCGGCATCCAGAAGCTCTCCTCGCGAAAGAGCACGCTCACACGCACTGCTCCGTCTCCAGTGCGGTAGAGCAGCAAGTCGTTGGGGGCATTCGTCATTGGTTTGCGTTGGGACCGATAGCGCTCAGACCACAGTGCCAAGAACTGTATCTGTGTTGAATTCGCTACAACAGGTATAGGTATGAAATCTTGGTACTAAGACTTAGAATCAAAGCCATGTCCGCCAGCGACGAGCCCATTGACGACCTGCAAAGGCACCACGAGAGCTGGCTCCAAAAATCCCCGCATTCGCAAACTCCGTGCAGTGCGCGTCCACGAGACAAGCCGCGCAGATGCCGCCGGCTGTCCCGTCGCTGCAGTATGGTCAACAAGCTCCTCTAGCACTTCAGGTCGCATCACTTGGCAGTGATCGCCCCCAATGGGTGATTCCGTCGCACTTCCATGCCCACATCGTCCCGATTCTCGTGGCAACAAAGGCGCCCGCAGCAAAGAAGACAGTTGAGTGGTCTCCGGACCAGGTAGCCCTCACTGCCAAAGCAAACGAAGGCAACTTGCCTCAGATTCTTCGTCAGTACGAGGCCCATAGGTTCGATGCCATCGACACCGATTCCTGGCTTCAGTCGCGCTACAAGCCAACTCCAACCATCATCGAAGCTGCCAAAGCTCTCTATGAAGGCCACAGCGTAGAAAACATTTCCTGGTCCGACGCGGGTGCCATTAATCTATCCAGAACCGCGAGAGCAATCACGGCAGCAATCGATCACCCCAAGAAGCCCAGCCGCAAGACAGTGTGCTTCGTTACTGGCGTACCTGGTTCCGGCAAGACGCTCGCTGGCCTCAACCTAGCTACCAGTCGAATGCGAGTGAATGAAGAGGAACATGCAGTCTTCCTATCCGGGAATGGTCCTCTAGTCACCGTCTTGCGAGAAGCACTCGTTCGAGACGAGGTTGCGCGTTCAAAGGCACAAGGAGTGCCATTAACCAAGAAAGCAGGCCGGCATCGATGTAGTGGTCCGGACTGGGCCAAGCAAGAAACGGAAACCGAGAGCTATCAATCTACCGCCGGTCCTCTCCTGTGAGCGACGCCTCCCACGCATCGGCACGCCATGCCACTTCCTCGACCAATTGCCGGCGAGCCTGCATCGTCAACTCTCCATGAAGAACGTGGATCCCAAAGACGAGCCCATCTCGAGCATGAACGTCGAGATAGCCGAGCGAGAGGTCGTTCGTGATGGTAAGGGCCCAGTCTCTGACATGTTCCGCTGTGGGCTCTCCTCCCCAGCTTCGCCGGTACTCAAGTTCGTTCAGCGGCGCGACCACTCCAACGACGCGTACGCCGTCTTGGTACGCATAGAGAGTCACACGGTGGGACCGGTCGCCACGAGGCACGACAACCTGAGCCTTGTGGTCCGCAAGCCATTCAACGTTTCCTGTTCCAACAAGCGCCAGAGGCTCTTCCCAGAGCGCCGGTGCATTGGTGTCAATTCGTGGGGACTCTCCATTCAGCGCCGCCACAAATCGGTCTATGGAGTTCACGTCTTCGCCCTCCTGTGGCGTGGGAACAAGAAGTCGCAAGAAGGACTCCACCTGTCGACCTCTACCTACAAGGCGCCTCCGCTTGCCACCGCTGAATGGAGCAGAAGCATCCAAAGTTGGTCTCGAGAGCGTCAGCAAGTATCGGCCGAGTGCTGCATCGAATGACCACCCAAGCTCATGTTGTTGGGATTTACCCGAAACGGTCACGACGCGCACCGGAGTTGCGTCATCGGGCGAGATGCTCCAACCCTTTTGTTGCAGCTCCTTAGTCAATCGAACATACCACCGAGCATAGTGATCGGCGCTCGCCCGAGCACTGGCTTCCGACACCACGACGACACTACGCCCCTTGTCGGAAAAATGTTTTGGCCGGTACGGCTCAAGAGTACGCTCCTGCACTCGAGGTGCTCTAGAACCGACAATCATGTCCTTGTCTTCGTGATGGGCACCGGCGAGTGGAGAATCCATCAACATCTCTGCTTGCTTCTGTCGTTCGATAACCCGATCAACCTGGCTTCGCTCAAGCGACGCAACGATGTGCGGATAGCCAACCTCCAACTGCACGTCAGGTGGCGCGCCCTCTCCATGGAGACGCCGTTCAATTTGAGAAAAGAACCGGTCGACGCGACCGACGCGCTGCTCTAGATCACCTGAGGTCCAAGCAACACCATAGTGAATCACGCGATCGCAGAAGAGATGCAGATCGACGCCTTCCTTGAGAGTGTCGGTGCACACAATCACGCGCGGGAGAGAAGGAGTTCTGAACTGCCGCGTCGCAGAGCTATGAGCTCCAGAGCCCCCGGTGACACCCATAACAGCCATTGGATTGTAGAGCTGCGGCCAGCTCTCCTCGCGTGCAAGCTCACGCCACGGGCGTCCCGCGCCTTCCAAGCAACTGTCGACGATCAGTCTAAGGTGTGCCAGCCACTGAGCACAATCGCTGCGAATCTGCGCTGCCCCTGGATCGTCGGACGCAAACCAGTCGAGAAATCTATCCGGAAAGCGGTCAGCGTCGTGGCCAGTCTCTTCGTTCGCAAAGTAGACGTCGAGTAATGTGTCGGTGAGTCGAAAGGTCTGGCCGAGGAGTGTGCGTACGACCTGACGGCGATACAGGCTATCGGTGGCGTGCTCATCCAGAAGCCCATGCGCCATCGCCGCTGGTAGCGCCAGTGGGCCACTGGGATATCGAGCATCCCAAGAGGTCCATAGCCCTCGAAATGAGAATAAGTCGTAGTCGTAGCGAGGAACTTTGGCTGGGGTTGCCACCTCTAGGTGCTCATAGAGTGCGGCCTCATAGAGAGCCCTCCATGGCGCCGCGCCATCTTCGTCCAGGCCAAAAACATGAGGCTCGCGGCGCACACCTTGTACAGCCAAGTACCGCAGGCGATTCGCCCGATACTGCTGACGGCGCTTTCCGGCCGACCGCGAAGCATGGGCCCAGCTTTCCGCCCAGAGCTCATCGGAGAGGTTCTTGGCAGCCACGGCCGGATCTACACCTCCTGCCCGGCACAGCCTCTCAAGCCAACCATCCTCAAAGAAAAGTGCGTTCCTTCCGCCCGCGCGAAACGTCTGTCTGTAGCGAAAAAGCCAACCCTTCTTGGACATGGCCTCCCGGAACGCGCTCTCGCCGACCTCTGCATCAAAGCCCTCGGGATCTTCAGCGTCATCGGCCTCTTCGACCGGAACACTGTTCCCACTCCAATCCAATTCAACTCCCCAGCAACGGCGTACGCGCGCTTCGACCGATTTCTGGTGGCATGCAGCCAAACGGTCGCGAAGGGTCGACACGGTGCTGACGCGACGTGTGAAAATCAGAAACTTTTGCCCTCCTTCCACGGTGCCTGTGCCGAAGGCAAGCGGGGCAACGCGCTTTACAACGGAGTCGATCTTTGGGTGCGGGAGAGGCATATCAAAGCGCTGCTCGAAGTTTGATGTGAACTCCTGAATGAAGTGGCTATCCGGCGCCTCCGGTTCGCCTTTCCCACCAGAGCTGTCATGGTGCCAGTCGCCTTTGGCTTGCTCTTCTTGCGCATCACTATCAGAGGTGAGAGGCGGCAAAGTTTTGCCAATTGAGCTTTGTAGACTCTCAAAGGAAGACAAGAAGCCTATTCGATAGCGATTGCTCCTATCCTGCAGGACCCCGACTAGGCCCTTCTGAACCAGTCCCATGGCAAGCGTTCCGAGCACGGTCATATCCTCGTCGAGAACGCCCCACCCCTTGGGGTCGTGCTTGCGATAGACGTCCTTGCGCACAGTCGTTGGAGCGGGGCTCGTGTGATACCTCCTTTGCCTTCGCACTAGGAAAGCCTGTAAAGCCTCCTGCATAGATGACAAGTCATCTACAAGTTCAGGCGCAAGCATCTCACCGCAGTTTGGGTAGTGATTGACGATCGTTGGAATATCGCCGGGGCCACCATGTGCAGGTGTGGCACTCATAAAGAGCCACTTATTCACATTGCCCTTTAGCGAAGCGAACAGTACTCGGTTCGTCTGATTGTCAGGGTTGCGAAGGCACTGTGCCTCATCAACGATGACAAGATCAAAGAACGGTTTCTCAGGTGACTCTTCAGTGAGCTTAGCATTGAGTGCGTCGGCGAACGCTAGATTGAGCTTCTCCGAAGCGTTCTCAGCAGACAGCTTCCTAGGTCGCTTGGCGTGAAACAGTCCCCAACTTCGTAGCTGTTGTTCTGTGCGATCCCACAACGCGTCTAGGTCACCGAGATCCTGGCTCCCAACAGTTACGGGGCGAGTTAGACTCGTGTGGCGAATGAATGTCGCAATCCGCTCTGGCATTCCTATCGAGGGGGTCCAGCTGCGAAGGTTGTCAAAGAGCACCGGGCGGTGAACAGGCTGACCAAACAACACCGAAGACGCTCGATCATCACCCAATCCTTGTTTCCGACGATAGTTTGACGCGAAGAACCGCCGGTAGTCGTCGAACCACTTCACCTGCAAGTTCTGACGCGGACTAATGAACAGGATACGAGCGTCCGGCTTCTCGTTCCAAAGTAGTGCTGCTAGACCAAGAGCCTGATACGTCTTGCCCATACCCACCTCGTCGGCGAGGTATGCAAATGGCTTCTCACACAAGATGTTGTAGAGAGCAGCGATCCCCTCTCGCTGCATCGCAGCCATCTCGCCGGTATCGGTGGCTTGAGCGCTCTGCAGAGCATCCTCAACCGTCAACTCGATAAGCTCCCCAACATCGTCGGGACGAACGGCTTGTGTGAATGGCGTCATGCGACGGCCTCCGGATCCATTTGACTAAGCCTCTGCTCGAACCAGTCAAGCATTGCATCCGCTTTGCTCGGGTCCCGCCCCAACTCTTGAACGAGCTGAGCGTGAGTCTCAGTACGGGCGTGTTCCGTTATCCCTTTTGCGCGCGAAACAAGATCGGCGTCGAGCAGGTATGCCCACTTTGACAACACACCATAGAGTTCGCGCAGTACCAGATAGCGCACCACGGGGGCCTCCTGATCTCGGTCCGCCAGATGCGCGAACGCCATGACGCTATCGGGCCGGCCAACAAGGTACGCTCGCTGGATTTCGGGATGTTCTTTGAGGCCGGCAAGCTTCGTCCGAAGAGCTCGCATAGAGCGGTAAAGTTCGTAGAGATTGACCGCATCAAACGCTGCTGGGGTGTCATGTTCGACATCGTCGCCATCGTCACTTGGATCACCACTCCCCCTCCACCTCCTAAGTCCCACGATGGGGCGTGTCCACGCCAGCTATCGAGAATCTCATTGGCGGTGAGAGGACGACCATAGATGCGCGAACTATAGTCGAGGTTTAGCTCGACCACGTTGCCCTGCCACTGCTTCTCTCTTTTTGCGGTGCGGTACGTCACGGTGAATGTCGCTCCTCGAGCAGGTGGCTTTCCTGGTTTGGCTTGCGTTCCGGAATCGATCGGAAATCGGGTGAGGCCGGGTAGCTCCAAGACAAAGTCGTGCTGGAAGGGGCCAGCGTTTAGCCACCACCTCCAGGTTTGTGCTCGCCAATCCCAGGCGACAACGATGGCTATGGGCGTGGGGGTCGGGGCCTCTTCCTCTTCCTGGCACTCACTAGCAAGGTCGGTGAATTCAGCGTCCTTGCCCTTGGGTAGCCAGTCGGGGTCTGCCTTAAAGACAAGCATTGCCTCTACGTTGCCAGCAACGCCACAAAGCCCTGCCTTTGTGAAATTGCAGCTACCAACCGCGCTGAAAGCGGTATCACCATGGTGAATCCCATAGGCCTTCATGTGCCAGAAGCGCATGCCCACATCCCCCGGATTGCGTTGTACCTTAGTGTGCTCTTCCAGCGCCCCCGCTTGATCTTGCGACATCCCTAAGGCGGCACCATCGCTCCTGAGTGAGGGAATCAATATCGTTTCCCTCCCGTTAAACGCTGCCACCTGTTCGGCCACGTCGCTCCAATAGGGACTGTAGGCCCAAACGCTTGAAGCAGGGCGAGCGCGCCCCATTTGAAGGAAGTTGGGGAACCCCTCGGTATGCACAACCGATGAATACAGTTGCCCACGTAACGCCCCGCTCCAAGGCTCCGTGCCATCTTCCACGAACCGCTTGCGGTCTGGCATGCTCTTAAGGGCAGCTCTGATTTTCTGGACAGCGTCACCGCCTCCCTTCTCCTCACCCAAAGGGCTAAACGTCTCGAGCCACCGAAGCAGTTTGTCGAGAGCCTGCCAACCTTGTTGTTTGCGAGTGTGGATCCATAGCTCACCAAAAGACTCTGCGTTTCGCCCCCACCCAGACAGTGTGAGATTTGCCGACGAGACAGACAGATAGACCCATGTTGTCCCATCCTCTGAACGGCCTGCCATCACCACGAGCTTGGGATGAAAGAATCGTCCTTTCACTGGTATTGGTCGTGCAACGTATCGATAGCGTCCAGAAATACGAGGAGCGAGAGTCGGGTCGTAGAAGACCGTGCACGGCGTTGCTCCGAGCCGTTGGTGGAGCTCCGCACGGCGAGCAGCAGCGCTCTTCCCCTCAACTCCGAGGACCGTTGGAAGTGCTTGATCTTCGAGGAACGTGCCGCTCAAGTTGAACGTAGTTAGTACAACAGCATCGAGCTGCGCGAAAAACGCCGACGCACGCTCAATGCGTTCTCTAATCGTACCTGTATCACTCACGAAACAAGCTCGGCGAGTTGCGAAGCGATTTGCTTGAGCGGATAGAGGTAGTAGTCATTGCGCCATCCGACACCAACCTGGAGCTGGGATTTCGAGGGTTCGTCAACGTCAACGTCACTACGAAGAACACCATCGTCCTCTTCCCACACCCACGGGGCCCTCTTGCGTTCTTTGCTTACCTTCTCGTGGAGCATCAATACCGAACGGGCAAATGCAATCGGGCTAGAAGTCTCGAGCTGTTCATAAAAACGTGTTTGGCGTGCAAGAGCTGTCTCACCTTTGTAAAATCCCGAGTGACCAAAGGCAGTTCTAGCCTCCCCAATGGCGCCAAGATCTACTAGCAGCTCGTCTGCTACCGTCTCTAATTGCTTTCCTTTACCTGCACAGAGCGACAAAAATACAGTTTCCACGACGGCAAGCAGATTCTCACAACGAAGAGCATCGCTGATGGTGCTTTCGTGCTCAGGTATCTTCTCCGCTGCCTTCTTCAGAAAAACACGATGATCGATCTCGTCGATTCCGGACTGAGCATCAACGAGCAATCGCTGAGCTAGTTGTTTGTTGAGGTCATGTCCATCGATGAACCGTGCCTGCAGATGATTCGCCAGTGGCACATCCCAGAAGGTGTCCCAAAGATACTCAACCAGGCTATTGGCGCTGTTCGTCGGAAGCACGGTCGATGCTCCGTCCATTGCGGACGCCACAGCTTTGAATAGGCGTTTCTGAGCGCGAGCCCCAATGACGGTGCAGGTCGTGGCATCCGCTCTTGTCCCGTCAGACAATCGCAACATGTCGTCTGAGAGTAATCCTGCGCGGCGTGAAGCTCCGCGATACAAACCCCACAAGCCGTTTGCCTTTTGGCCTCCTAGTAGATGCCAGGTAGGATCTTTGAGCGAAATCTGTGGTTCCTCCCATGCTCTCGCGAGCACGCGCCTCGACCCAGGCAGAGGCCACTTACCGTCGTTGTGCCAAGCAACTATACGAGCGAAAGCTTGTTCGATTAGTAAGAAGAAATCATCGAGTCGCCCCGCATGTTGAGGATGGTCGGGCTCGTAGAGTTCCCAAAGTCGGAACGCCTCGACAAGAATCTGAAAACCACGAACGCTGGTCGTCTGCTCCGTCAGATGCGGTACCAGATCGCGGCCTCGCACCGACCAGACCGCCAAAACACCCATACCGTCGGTCCGGTTGGCCACTCCAAGTAGTTCCTCATCCTTATCGGAGAGCATGAAGGGAAGCGTGCTATCTGAGTTCATCGATTCGGATCCTTAAAGTCTCGCCCAGCTCTACGTTTCAATCACTTCCGTCTGACTCTGCCAACTGACTACCGCCAAGCACCAGACGCGCCTCATCCTCGTTCATCAGCATCTGCGCCAGGTACTCAGCCTCAAGCCGCTCCGGCAAGCAGGGCTGAAACTTCGTGAGCTGACCGCGCGCACACAGCTCTGCAAGCGCGACAGCGTCGTTGTGCGTCGGTCGTCCTTCGCTACGCAACTCGGCCAGGGCGTTGTTGATGGCAGCTCTCGACTTCGCGGCACCTTTGCGAAAGCCGATGTAGAGGTTATCGATGGTGACTTTCTCACCGAGCTTGGCTTCCAGTAGGCGACCAAGGAGGTTGTTGGCCTTGCCTCCCCCGAAGGTCCAAAGACGGAGTCCATGCTCGTCGGCTTCTAGCTCGGTGATGCTTTCTGGGTCGAGGCCGTATTGGGGTCGCAGGTTGGTAATTTTCTCACGTGCACGTTTGGACCAGCGCTCAGAGATATCCTCTCCAGTGATGATCGCCTTCATGGCCTGGCACAGTTGGTAGCTCCACAGCACTGCGTTGCCTTCCCACCGTGGAAGGCCCCCATCGGGAAGTGGTTCTACTCTAACCACGCCGCGCTTCCAGTTTACTTCTACGGCTCGCCAAGCTTTGGCGCCGAGAACAAAGGTGAGTTCCTTGTCCTTCTGCTCCATGGCGAAGCTTATGTCGATGGAGCCGATAGAGTTTCCTCCGTACATCACAGTCAAGATCTTTGGCGTCGAGAACACTGCGTAAAGTTCTGAGAAGTTTCGCCTGCCGTAGAGTTTCTCGCCCCGCTTGCCAAGCGCATAGCGGCCGCCGCTTTCAAAAATGATGTCCTCTTTGAGCATGTGGGCCAACAGTTGCTCGCGCTCCTGGTCGCTAATGCCTTTGAAAGGAGTTGCGAAGCAGACCCAGGACCACCAGTCAGCAATGGGAACACCGCCTTCGTGCTGAATGGTTAGTGCCATTAGTTGGTGGGCGAGCAGGTGCGCCGATCTTGTTGGCACCGGTAGTGGCTCGACAAAGTCCTCATCGTAGAGCCGCTCGATAGCGCAGGCCCGCAAAAAGCCAAGGTCATCGGTGCAAAGAAATAGGCAGTTGGCAGGAGCTCCGCGGCGGCCCGTGCGTCCCATACGCTGCAAGAATCCCGCAACGGTAGAAGGTGAGTCGATCTGGATTACACGATCGAGGTCACCGATGTCGATGCCAAGTTCGAGCGCGCTGGTAGCGACGATGACGCAGTTCTTGCCTTCTTCAAACGCCATCTCGGCCGCAGTTCGCTCGTCAACAGACAAACTCGAATGCGTCACATAGGCATCTACGCCAAGTTCACGAAGTTTTTGGCCAAGCGCTTCCACTTTGCGGCGACTGTCGACAAAGACCAAGCGTTTCTCACCCAAGTGCTTCTGAGAAATTATCGTAGCGGCGTTCTCAAGTGTGTAGACCCAGTCGATTTCGATGTCGCGCGTTTGCTTCGGCCCGCGGGGATCCACCACCGCGCCCGCACGCTTAGAGCTTCCCTGAACCCAGTCGAGAATTGCAGGTGGATTGCCCACGGTTGCCGATAGCCCAATCCTCTGCACGTCGTTGCCGCAGATCCGTGTGAGACGCTCCAGCACAGAAGACAAGTGGCCTCCACGGTCGTCGCCGACAAAGGCGTGAATCTCGTCGATGACCACCGCCTGCAGATCACGAAAGAGCGACTTGGCTGGCACCCGGCTGCTCATGAGCATCGCCTCTAAAGACTCGGGCGTTGTGAGCAGGATGTCGGCAGGATCTGCAAGAAATGCCTTGCGCGCCGATTGAGGCACATCTCCATGCCACTTAAAGGCGGTGCGCCCAATGAGCTTGGCGTACTTTAAGAGTCGAGCCTCCTGGTTGTTTAGCAGTGCTCGAATCGGCGCGATGTAGAGCACCGACACAGGCTTCCAGTCTTCGGTGTCCATTCGCGAGAGCACGGGGAAGAACGAAGCTTCGGTTTTGCCACCGGCAGTTGGCGCCAAAACAACGCAGTTTTTCCCATCGAGAATTACGTCAATGGATTCTTCTTGCACAGGCCGAAGCCCATCAAAGCCAAGGCCGTTTACGATCTGGTACTGCATGGCTGGGCTGAGCCGGTCGAAGGCATCAGCCATCGGTGCCGCCTTCGCCTAGGTCGAGCTCGATGTCATCGACGCTTCGCTCAACCCCTGCAGCGGCCGCTTCCTCTGCCGTCATCTCAGAAGCCTTGATAACCAAATTGAAATCACGCGCAGGATCGAATGCCTCAAACTCATCCACCTTGTCGAGCATATCGATCAAGCGCTTCAGAAAAATTCTAGGCGCAATGCCAACTCGGCCACCGAGCTTTCCCGCGACCTTGTCAGCCAGGCCACGAACGACATCGTCGGTTACCACAGCCAGGACTCGCTCCGACTTGCCGCTTGCGTACACATCGCGAATCCGAAGACCCACCTGCGTCATACGTTCGATGCTGAAAGGTGTGAGCCCAATTTGCACAGCCCTCGTACTCGGGAACTTATCGTTCTCATCGAACTCGCCCATGCGCTGGGCAAGTGGCGCCAAGCTCTTCACACCCCGAGGGCCGTCGTAGAATGCAGGCGTGCCGGTGATCAGCACGTACAGCCCGGGATAGCGCCCAAGATGCACATCGTCAATCAGGCTGCGCAGCGCGTTAAGACTCTTCTCACGACTATCCGACTTCACTCGCTGGATCGTCTCGACTTCATCCAAAACCAAGACCAAGCCTTTGCGCCCGGTCTGCTTCAGAATCTCAAGCAAGCCACGAAAGAAGCCGGCAGCAGCATCATTGTCAAGGTCGCCCTTGATGCCTGCGCTTCGTTTTACACTTGCAGCAACGTTCGGCTGCCCCATCAGCCACGCAATAAGCCCTTGCTCGGTTGCGTGGTCTTCGGCGATGCGCGCCGAGTAGCAGGCTCGCAGCACAGCGGCGAACTGGGGCTGTGTTTTCGAAACATCCGCCAAGCGCTTCTCGAGTAAATCGCACACCGCCTTCCCAAACTGTTCTGGTTGGTCCGGAGTCCCGCGGCCTTCACTGATGACTTCATCTTCAAGGCTATAGAGCCAACGATCAATCAGCGATGCAAACGCTCCTTCGCCCCACTCTCGAGTTTCCAGCGACTCAATCGCTCGGCGATAGATCGTCTGCATCTTGTACAGCGGCGTCTCTGTCTCGGAAATTTGCACCAAGGTCGTCGCAAACCCTTGCTCCCTCGCACGATGCTCAAGCCAGCGAGAGAAGAACGTCTTGCCAGTGCCGTACTCACCGCGGACTGCCTTAAAGCGTCCGCGACCAGCGGCAACCGACTCAAGCTCTTCGTCAATCGCGCTTTCGAAACGTTTCATGCCAACAGCGAAGAGCTCTTGCCCACGTGGAGGTACCGCGCCAATTCGAAGTGCCGCGACAATTTCTCCACGACGCAGCGGACTCACCGTGGTGGACGTCTCGCTCATAGTTCAACCTCAAACTGCTGCGCCAAGACTTCGCGATCAAGGCGAACTTGCCTGCTCTGTGCTTCGTAGCGAATCACCTGATAGCCATCCACATTCAACACCTCTTGAAGCTTGGAGACCAGGCCGCGAACACGTCGCTCCGACATTGCCATAGCATTGGCAAATGCGGCGGCCTCCGCGATTCCATTCCGAGCGAGTAAGAAGTCGACAACTTTTGCAACTTCGTCTCGTTCCGATTTCTTCTTAGTCTTTAGTTTCAGCATCTCGCACTGGGCAAAGGCCGATAGTCCCGCTTCGTCCCCTGCAACGGCCACCTCGGCTTCCTCAACCTTCGGCGCGCCCATCTGCGGTAGTGACAACTGGCTCTTAACCGGCTTTTTGCCCTTCCCTTTGCGACCGCTTGGGGCAGCCTCGCTTGCTTTGGCACCAAGAACACGTCCCACATCAAAGTGCCACCAACTTGGAACCGGCGCGGGCCTCACACTAAGCGCCGAGTCCTCATCAACACCCGGAGTGTCTTCGCAGCCGATCAGCACGCACGGTGCCACGGCTTCGGCGAGCGCTGCACCGCCATGCTCTCCCGAGGAGGTGCCGCCTCCATAGCGATGACCATCGTCGGCCAAGAGCACAACACCATCCGCACCCCGGGGGGCCCAAACGCCAGGGCCAGCCGGCAACGCCACTTCGTACTCTGCAACGGCCTCGCCCTTCTTCCACGGCCGGTATCGATGCCCGCCGTCTGAACTTCCATGGTTCGTCATGCGATCCACCGGCACATGGCCGTGGTCTGCAACCAGCAACACCGACCGGCCAACTTCGCGGCACTTGTCGAGCAAGTCGCGCATCGCCTTGATGTTGTCGACGCGCCATTCTTGCCGCTGCGCCACATCGTTCTTAAGCGACATATCGATGGTATTGATAACGACACCAACAAGGCGCCGCTTGGTATCAGCCACCAAGCTCAGTGCCTCGGTAGAGGCCGAGCCATCCTTGGTTTGCCCTTCGCCGCGCAACAAGAGCTTTGGCTCATCACCGGCCTCGTAGTACTTAAGAACCTCACTGTTTTCTTTCCAAACTTTCGGGTCGTTGCTTGATGAGTTGTTCTTGCCGCTCTTCATGCACTTGCCAGCAAAGAAAGCCGAGCGACTCACCTCGGTGACCGATGGGAAGTTTGTGATCATCGGCGGGTAGTACGCCGTACCAATCTTGTGCTTCGACAAGCCATGCCACCCAAGCGGGCCCCACACTGCCGCTTCTCGGCCAAGGCCGTCGAGGATCTCTGCAGCCTGGGCCCAGGCCATACCGTCCATAAGTAGGACAAGCAGTTTTCGCTCGTCGTTCTCGGCGAGAAACCTGCTTGCAATGCGCTTCACAGCATGATCGATCGGCAAGACATTCTTCTCAACCCGTTTGGCATCGATCCAAAACGGCAGCGCGTTAGCAAAGCGCCGATCGTAGACTTGTCGAATCGCATCGACTCGTTCGAGTATCGCAAAAACGCCCTGGTTAAACTCGCCTTCGCGGGTGCCGCGAGCGGTCTTGCGAGCCCAATCAACATAGCCGCCCTCGGTGACAAACCAATTCGATAGCTCCTCAACATCGCCATAACTCGATGGCGGCGTTTGCACCTCCTGGTGACGATGCAGCCACCCGGCCAAGCGCACCGCCATCTCGGCGCGATGAATCACGAGCTTGTGCTCGGACTCTTTGTAGAATGAGTGGGTAGAAAGCGCGCGAAACCGCGCAACCGCCTGTTCGAATAGCTCTTGCGATGGGTCTAAGACATGTTCTTTAAGGCAACGCCCAAGCGCATCCAATCGCCCTTGCCACGCCAGAGGCAGGACATCCGAGCCAAGCAGCGACAGGCGCTGCTCGGTGCGCTTAATCTGCGCATCGGCTTCGCGTGCCAGAGCCCGCACATCGGCGGCACCAGAACGCCGCTCGATAAAGCGCACAACCGCACCGCACTCATCACCCAGGCGCTTTAGAATCGCCGTGGTCGCATCTCCAGCATCGATAAGGGCATCGGCGCGATGGTCAAGCCAGGCTCGCGCTTGTCCCGAGTCATCAATCCCGGCGGCGTACATGGCCAGGTGCATAAGCTCGCGCCCCTTGCCAGCCTCCCAAGCGTTCCACACTACCGGCCCACAAATGCCAAGCCTGTCATCAAGGTGGGCACGCAAAGCCTCGCGAACCCCGCTGGCCTCGTGCTCGTCCAACGTCGCGACAAGCTGCGGACCGCGTGCGTCGACAGCAACAAAGCCAAGCAGCGAGTCTAGGGCAAGTTCGCCGCTTGGCAGCCCCCACACGCGTTCTAGCCAAGATCGCCACAGCACATCGATTGTGAGTCGGCCGCCCTCGGTAGAAAAGCTCGTATCGGTGTGATGGTCAAGCAAGTAGGCAGCAAGTGGTGAATCGCGCACTTCTGGGTCGATGTCGCTGGCTCGAAAGAGGTTCTTAATTCGCGACTCGCGGCCAATGCGCTGAATGCGGCCCGACTTGGCGAATCGCCCTGCGATGTCCATAGGCAAGGTGCCATCCCAGGCCAGCAAGAAGACCGCGCAATCGCCCTCGTTCAGTTCGAGAAGGCGCTCGCGAAGTCGCAGTTCCGAGTCGGCGGGTATCACCGCGACATCGACGCCAATCTTGTCGACAGGCACCCTGTCTTCACTCCCAACGCCATAGAACGCCACAAGGGGATGGTCGCGACGTGCGCGAAACCATCGACGGGTTTCCTCTTGCACATCGTGAGGGCTTAGCTCGGGCGCTGCCATTACTCCTCGCCTCCAAAGATTCGAAGCGTGCCTTGCAGGTTGGCGAGTTCTTCGTCGCTTTCGATAAGCGTTTTGATTTCACCAACCAGTCGCGCAAGTTCGGCGCGCACCTCGTCGTTGCCGCTGCGGTTCGCGTTTAACTCCAGCAGCATCTTGCGCTTGAAGCTGCTGCTGCTGCTGCCACTGCTGTCTGTCGGGCCGCCAGCAGCCGCGCCAGCAAGCACCTTCTGGCCATCTTCCGCCAAGCGACGGATGCGCTCGGCCAGCGCAACATTCACCTCATCTTGCCGCAGCGCCTCGGCAGCTCTTTCCAAAATTCCGGCTGCAGCAGCATCACCGCTGCGGCCCTTAAGCTGCTCAAACACACCGCGCACAAGCGAGTTGCCAAGCTGGCTCACAATTTCTTGCTGCCGTCCCAAGCTCATTCCCACCGCGCGCCCACTTGTCGCCGGAACGTAGTTGGCCAAGACCTCCACCTGCGCAACCGCAGCCTTGCCGTTTAACGACGCGCACAACCCATCGGCCGAGCGCGCGGTGATCAGCCGGTCAGCATCGCTCGCCACACCAAGCATATCGGCCCACTCGGCAAGCAAACTTGGCAAGCGCCCCGCTGCATCCAAACGCTTCGCCAACACCTCGTTAAGCCCGGTCTCAAACCGCTTAAGGTTGTCGGCGTGCAGCGCCTTGCCTGCCTGCGAGCCACCAAAGGCATGGCCCATCATGTCAAAGGCCTTCGACCACTCGGCCGCTGCGGGTAGGTCGGGCTTCTCAAGCTGCACCGCATCGTCAATCGCCTTGCCCTGCTGTGGAGTCACGGGCTTGTCGTAGAACACAAAGGTGCGCGCCGCATGCCGTGCGTAACAGCGCACCACCATCGACTCAATCTCGGGCGAGAGCCCCATCTGGCCGGTCTCATCAATCCACGACCGAACTTCGCCAACCGTTGGATTGTCCACAGCCTTCTGGTTGCGCCGATTCTCAAGCTGCTGGAGCATGCGATCTTCCACAAGGTGCACAGCGCCTTCGGTAACGCGCACCATGCCTAGCTCGCCAAGTGAGCCGCGCATCTCGTCCACAACCGCACGCTCCTCAGAGATCCGCTTCTCTTCGCCGCTATCGATAAGCTCGCCAAACTTTGCCACCACGTGCTCGATACGCTTGCCGGTAAGCTTGTGCGCAAAATGCGGATGCCTTGGCCACCGGGCCGTGAGCAACGCGTCGAGGTACTGGTCTACCGCAAACTCCATTCCCGCAGGAATGGGCCACTGCACCCGAGCGCCGGGCTTTAGCACGGTTAGGTGCTGGTCTCGGTCCAGCGAGCGAGCGCTATCGAGGTCGCCATCTTTATCGTCTGCAAGCCCGTAGGCCTCGCTAATCACGTTGCGAAGCTTCTGCTTCTTCATACTGCGCAGGTTTTCCAAATCGGTAAGCGCCCGGCTTTGGTTCTCCACGCTAAGGTCGGCAACGTATCGCCGCGAGCTATCCTTGCTCTCTAAGATATGTTCTAAGATCACTAAGTCGCCCAACAGCTTATTGGACTCGTCGGAGAAGAAACTTGGCAACCAAACCAGGGTCCAAGAGCCAACGCCATTTTCCATGTAGCGTTCAAGCACCTCGACATCGTCGTTTGGCCCAAAGTTCCCATCGTCAAATGGGTAATCAATAACAAGCCGCCAGTCGTGGTTTTCCGAGCAGGTGAGGAGTGAATCGGGCATTGAGCGAACGTTGCCAAATTGGATGTGCCCCACCCTCCAGGTGTTGCGCCAATCGACCTTGTGGTCCTTCCCCTTATCTAAGACTTTCTCTAAACCCAGCGATTCAAAGAGCAAGTCGCGAGTAATGCGTTGGCGCGCTCCCTGGCTATCAACGTGGCGAGCCTTGTCCAAGATCGGCCCAACATCAACGCCTTCAAGACGCAGCCGCACCGTTGGATCGGCCTCACTACCCACCTTAAGCTGGCCAATGGCCGCCGCCCAGTTGCGCAGCTTGCCGGCAACCAGGTTGGCTTCGGTGCCAGCAATGGGCACCTTGAGGGTGCCGTGGTTTAGTGCGACCAAGCGCGATGCGCTCATATCCTTTAGTGCTTCGACCTCGGGCACAAGCGACGCGATGATAAGAGTTTTTACAATGCGATTGTCGGTGCGACACTGCTTCTCGGCACAGCCCGCACAGCCCAAGCTTGTTCGATGGTCGGCCCGCATGCGCTGGCACTTGGCCTCGCTCTTTGTATCGTTCTGCGCCTGAATCAGCGGCAAGAACTGATACTTGTAAATTTGCTTGGCCGCCTCAAAGCGCGCCTTCATCACACCATCGGCAGACTCCTGCCCGCTCGCCATCACGTCAAAAAGGTCGCCAACGCGAACCACCTCACCCAGTTTTAAGTCGCTAATGTGATCAACCAAGATCTCCATCAAGAGCTTAATTGCCGTGCGCTGCCGCTGCAGCGAGTTCGAAAGCGCCACCAGCGCATCCACAAGCGCCGGGCTGTAGGGATAGAGCTTTTGAAACGCATCCGCATCCGACTGGCTTACCAAGGTATTCCACGACGCCTTTGCGCCTTTGCGCATGGTTTCAAAGGCCTCGTTTAGCGTCTTCTTCGCCGCCTCGTCCTTCACCTTCAAGATGCGCTGCTCGACAATCGCCGGCAGGTTTCGATCTTCAAGAACAATCTTGTCGTAGCGCCCTTCCCAGTGCTTGAGCGAGTCGTGCAGGCGCACGTTCTCGATGCCCGCGTAGTCCTCGCCCACCATCTCGGCGAGGTTGCGCTGACGCGCGATAAACGACACCAGCGGAATGTCCCGGTGCATGTTCTCGGCCTCCACAAGCTTAACCATCTTCTGGGTTTCCGAGTGCATCCAAGCCGCATCGGCGGCGCGCCCCGCAAGCCACAAGATCAGCTCATCGAGAAAGAGCACAATCCCGTCGTAGCCAAGCTTGGCCGCGTGATTGGCCATGATCTCTAGCCCCGCATCCAAGTCGACAAAGCCGCGGTTGTTCTCGGCCCAACCCTTAAAGCGCGTCTTGCAAAGCTCTGAGAAAAGTTCTGCCCGCATTGCCGTATCGCTAGAGCTTGCGTGCTCTTCAAACTTGGCCGTATCCCAAGTTGCGCCAAGCTCACCCCACCCAGCGTCGGCAGCGCCGCCTTGGTTCATCGGCTCGAAAAAGAGCTCCTCGCCCATGTCTTTGATAAGCACTCGAGCGTTGTCGAAAAGCCCTTCGTCGGCAAAGAGTGGCGGAATCGGTGCCTCGGGGTGCAGCGCGCCAATCGTCTCGATGTACTCGCCAAAGATCGCGCCCTCGATGCTGTCTTGCCCGACCATGTGAAAGTGCAGCTCCAAGAGCTTCTTCTCGCCAACAAAGCCGTGCTTTGCGCGAAGCTCGTGAAGCTGTGGCAGCCGCCAAGCATCCTCGTTGCCCCGCAGCAGCAGCGACAAGAGCGCCATAAAGTGCGACTTACCCGAACCAAACGATCCGTGCAGATAGGCGGCGTGGCTATTGCCATCCCGCAGCGCCGAGCCAACCAGCGTTAGCGAGCGGTCAAAGGCCTCGGCAAGGCCCGGCGTCACCACATATTCCCGCGCCGTCTTGGCCGGGTCGTCAATGCCCTCCGAGAGCTTGTGCACAAAGTCGCCCTTGCGAATTTGCTCGGGGATGTCGAAGAGGTCGCGTACTAGTTGGGTGTCACTCATGATGGGTTGGCTCGGTAAAGGCCTTCTTGGAAGGCTTGCAGACGAAGGGAGAGAGCGTCGCTGTCGCTTGTGCTCCACGGCGCGGCCGTGTGCATGTGGATATGAGGAAGCGATTCGTCATCGCGAAGGCGGCCTAAAAATTCGGTGACAAGCTCGCGATGCGAGTCGGTGGCAAGAAGTCGCCCTACGTCGACGCCGAGCAAGAATGCCGGAGCAAGTTCAAAGTTTCCGATATGCCCAGCGTCCGTCCAACGGCGCTCGTCGTCGTCGTCAACGTAGCTATCGAGCAAGTGTGCAAGGTCCTGCAAGTCGCGCTCGCGATCACTCGGGCGGTCACAATACGAGGCCATCTTAAGAACACTGATCACTTGCGGAGGTGCGACTAGCACGTCACTACCGTCGTCAAGCGTGTGTGAGCATGCGTGCGCAAAGGCCAAGTCAATTGCGACGACGTTCATGACGTGCCCACTTGGCCACTTGAGATTCCCAGCCTTAAGTGCCTCTGGCCCAACCGGCAACAGGTCAATCTTTGCCCCTTGTGGCGAGAGAAACTCATGTTCCTTGGTCGCGTGCTGAGACCATCCGGCACGACTCGCAAGAGCGCCCGGAAAGTCTGCAAGCTCAATCGCCAGCACTAGATCAACGTCAAGAGTTTGGCGCCAAGTCATCTCGTAGTGAAAGCCAAGTGCAGCCGCACCGATGATCACGACGTTGACACCGGGCCACACAAGTTCGACTTCACGAAGTGCGGCGATTTGTGAAGCACTAAGACTCACTCGTGTGCCTCAAGCTCGATGAACTTCTCAAACAAGATTTGCGCTGATTCGCGGGCTCGTTCACTGTCGTCTTGCAAAAGCTCCGCGTAGGCAAGAAGAGGCGGCACAAGCTCCGGCTTTGGCCCAGAAAAATCCCCAAAGGCTCGCAAGAGCTCCAGGTTGCCCTTTCGGTCGGGCATCATCTCAATCCCCCGCACACGCTCTTCAGCCTTGCTCGAAACATGAAGGACCGTGCGCTGGCCGCGAAAGTGCGGGCTCATACGATTGGCTGCCGCAGCCCCGCCCCATTGAAATGCTTCATCGCCAAGAGCGTTGACGAGCAGCTCTTCAAGCAAGCCAGGGTTCCTCTCTCGCGTGCGAAAGCGCCCCACCAAGAGCGCGGGGCGAAGCGTTGCCTTGTAGCCCTGGAGCCACAGGTTGATGGCGTCTGAGAAGCGGCGCGGATACCACCGAGTTCCCGACTTCGTGGTGAAGACGTAGCCATCGTCGACAAGCCGTCGCCTGAGTGTAGAGACAGGCTGCCGGCTCACTCCAGAGACCGCAGCCACCTCGCGAATCGTCTCGTTAAGAAGCTCGGGCTTGGCCAAGTAGGCAAAGAGCACCTGGTAGCCTGCCCGGCGGATGCCTCTGTCCATCGAGTGCGCGACCTGGGTTGGGCCTGTGCGCCCTTCGATGTGGACAAAGAAAGCCCCAAGGTTGATGTGGCAGTTGCCGCGTGCATCGAGGTACGAGAAGCCTGCGTCCATGAAGCGCTGGGCCAGCCCCGCGCCAATGGCTGGGGCCAAGATGAGCTGTGGAAGCTTTGCCTGGCTCGGTGCGGCCAGAATATGGTCTGTCATGGCACTGCTTAGGTGGGAACGAAACTGATGGACCTCAAGCTCAAACTTGCCAAACTTTGTGTTTAGGCGAAGCGTCTGGCGAGTGCTGCGTTCGACAAACCCAACCCACTGAAATAACTCGACTCCTGGGAGCCCTCCGAGCACTTCATCGAAATCCGTGGGACTCTCCATGTCATCTATTGTAGCTCTGTCATTTACTAAATGACAAGCGATTTTAGGTGACAGGATTAGCTCATCTAAGACCAATGCTTGAGGGCCTCCGCCCCAGCCACCGGGTTTGTCGCTCATTGGTGCACAACAAACTCGGTTGTTACTCACAATTGGCGATTTATGAGCGACAAAGTTCATATGCCTTCCTGCCTTTCACACGCCTGACCACCCAAATTCTCATGACCCAAACGCAAAGTCTCACGGAACCATGGCGGTAAGGGCATCACGAAAGGCGACAAAACTCGGGGAGGTATTGCGGGCCGGCTCCATTCTCGCAGCAACATCCCTAGCAGCTTCGATCTTTCGAAGCCCTTGCTGATGATAGCCCGCACGTTTCAGAATCCTCTCAAATGCCTCCCACGTACCACCGAGGATCTCATCTGGATGCCGGTAGCGCGCGTTTGCTGGAATCGTTGCACCCACCCGTGGGTAGGCTTCGCGTACCGCTTCCCAATCACCAAAATACCAAGCCTCTAGCTCTTCAATCACGATTCGATTCACGACGACAAAGTCCTTACGCTTTGCAGGAGGCGTAATCAGCTTGCGAGCAGAACTTGCATACGCATCCAGGCGCTTCTTAAGCTCTTTGCAGTCGTCGCTATCCCGATCAATCACTACAACGATTCGAAACGATTCGGGTAACCATCCTGCATACCCTTGAAGCTTGGAAGGAAGAGTTCCTAGCAGATGCTCCTTACCTTGATGGGGGTGAATGGTAAACGTCACTTCACCCAGTATCTTGGGCAGCAGCAACTCAAGAGCGGCTTCCATAGAGGGTTCCTCTACAAGAACTTCAACATGGTCGATACTCACTTGCGGCGCCCCCTGCGCTGAGGCGCCCCAGAGTTTATGAGCGGGTCACCAACGCCGAAATGGCCTTCAAGCCACAGGTTTCCAAGAGAAGCACCAGCCTTCATGAACTCAGGAACGCCTTGCAGCTCACCAGCGCGAACAGCGTTGGTGTAACCAAGTTCATCCCGGTACAAAACCCTTACTTCTTCGTGTCTCAGCGCATTAAGAAAGAAGGGTGAATGGGTTGTGACAAGCAGTTGTGAGCGAGCTGATGCAGCACGGCACTCTTCAGCAAGTTCGCCAAGAAGCCTAGGATGTAAGAAATTCTCTGGTTCTTCGATGCCAATAAACTGTGGTGGCTCTGGATCGTGGAGCACCAAAAGATAGGCTAGTAACTTAAGCGTTCCGTCGGACGCAAAGCGTGAAAGCACTGGCTCGGCAAAGGGCGCATCCTTGATTTGCAGTAGCAAACGACCATCAGGCATTGGCTCTGCCAGCACCTTCTCAAGACGTGGAACCCGACGACTTAGCGTTTCGAAGACCTTGTCTAGATGCTCTGGATGCTGCTCTTTTAGATACTGAATGACGTTGGGAAGGTTGTCGCCACTCTTACTCAGGCGCTCTTGAGGCCCGGCAATCGGCTGCCCTCGAGTATCATCGATTGAGAGGTAGGAGACATACCAACCGGTAATGAAACTGCGAAGCGCCGCAACTCTAGGATGGTTCTCAAACTGTCCCAGACTGTTAACGGCAATAAGGTCGGGCGAGCTTAGTGGCGTGTCGACCCGAACATCATCGATGTCGGGGGTGTCACCACTAACCGCCTGTCCTTTGCCCATTTTGTAGTCAAGAAAGCGAAAGGGCTGGCCGCTCTGGCCCCGGCGCCAACTTAGCCATTCCTCCGCAACTACCGGGCCCTTTGGCCCTTCGTCGATAGCGAGGTGGTAGGTAATGATTGGTTGCTTCGGGCGTTCTCGGTACTTGATCTCAATAACTACCGGGCCATCCTGTCCACGAGTTCGCAGCTCCTTGGCTCGGCCACGCTTGTCCCAGGCATGGCGCAATCCGAACTGGAAACACTCCGAGAGAAAGTTGAAGACATCGAAGATGGTCGACTTCCCGCTCCCATTGGGACCGAGCAACACAGTGAGCGGCGTGAGGTTTTTGAGTTCGACGTTTTGCAAGGCGCGATAGTTGCGAACATGCAATTGCTCTACTCGTGGGGGGCTTACCGGCTTTGATTGTTTTTTCACCATGACTTACGAGTCCTTCTGGGGTTTCTTCGCCGCCTTCTTTTTACCACCGCGGGTTTTCTTGGCGGGGCGCCAGGCTTCTAGGTCGGTGTGGGAGAGGCCGAGTTCGCGGCATTCGCCGTCGAGGAAGTCGGCAAAGTAGTCGCCCATGCGCAGGCCGCCGAATTCATCGTTGGGCTCGTTGTGCCACTGCTTGACCCAGGGGATGAGCTCGAGGAGGCCGGCGAGCATGGGGGTGAGGCGGTCTTTGGCCCAGCCTTCTTCGGTCTTGCGGTTTTGGTAGAGGGACGCCAAGGCCTGGGCGCGCTGCAGGTGGTCCCAGCCGGCCCAGCCGTAGACGGGCTCGCCGTCCTGGTCGGATTCGGAGCCTGGGTAGGAGATGAAGCGTTCTTTCGGAACGTTGAGTTTGCCGCGCAGCCGCCAGTAAGTCGCGCTGCTGAACTCCTTATCTTTGTACTTTGGTGGAACAGCAATACTCACGGTCTCACCGTTGTCTTCGGCCCGCTGAGCGTTCCAGACTTCAAGCCATTGCTGGCGTTTCTTGAGGCCAGGCTCCGTCATGCGTAGTGCGGCAAGATATGGAACGACATCTCCCTTGGAAAGGGTTTCCTTGAGCGCGGCCCTGATCTCACCTAGTGCTGCGATCTCTAGCACTCTCCCAACGTCTCCCCGACTCTTTAGAGCAAAGACCAAGTCCCTTACAGACAGCGGGGCTGTCTGCCCATCAAGCTCCTGCTCACATGCCGTCTGTAGCCACGCGCTCGCGGCGTTTGAGAGCTCCTGTTCGGGGGTAATCGCTGAATGTCCAAAAACACCACGGCGGCCCTCCCAGAGTCGCTTGAATACAGGATCTTCTAGGACCTGGAGCTGTTTTGATTCCGACAGCGACTCGCGTCGAGCCTGCCATGATTCAGGTCCTACCTCCCTTGCGATGAACGGACGTTCACCTTCGTCGAAGGTCTCGTTGGTGGTCTCAAAGTAGTCAACAAAGCCGAAGAGTTTGTACACCAGCCAATCGATATCTTCCTGGATGACAAGCAACTGCCGTTCGACCAGTGACTTTTCTTTGGTCATGTCTGAGGGATTGGGTGACTCGCCATTGGCAGCGTCAGCGACCAGACTCGCAGCTGACAGCTGCTCCCTTCTTGCTGCCAGCTTTGTTGCTTTCCTGGCGAGTTTCACCAGCTCAACTCGCTCTTTCTCCGTCCAATGCGGAATTGGCAGCGGTTTCATTCCGTTGCCGGCAAAATCGTACCGATTTGCCTCAGGCTTGCCTTTCTCGACCGAGATATCACCTGAAGCTGAGGACTTCGGATAGAAGACCTGCTTCATCCAAAAGCAGGCGGTGGAGCTGTTTAAGTAGCCTAAGAGAGCGAGGTGGTCCTCTTCGGTGGCATCTCTACGGAGCTTGATAATAGGGGCGCTTTGCTTGAATAGCTTGCCCCCTTCGTCGAGGACGAAGTGGTTGTGGGTTGCAATGCACGCAAACGTGATGCTCCTCGGCCATTTGTGTTTGTCCCTCGACAGTCGACGGACGTCAAACCACTCTCGTCCAGCGTCGTCCATCGAGGTGGAGCCAGAGACGATCCGGCGACGCAGAATGGACCGCCACGGCCAAAGCTCACGCTGCAGTTCCTCTGACGCCGAGACTTCCAGAGTGTCCATGTCAAAGGGTCGCAAGATTTCTTCCGAAGTAGAGAGCGACCAATCTCGAACAGCCTCCCCAACGACAAGAGGTATTCGTGGAAACCCCTCCCACTTTCTGTGGCCGATTGGTCGCTTGTAGACCTCCTCTTCGCCGATAATAATTGAGAATCCGATGGCATGGATGACATCGAGGAGGCACCGGTCTGCTCGTGTCTCAAGAAGTTGTTTGAGTTCGGCCGCGCCACCGCCCGCTAGACTCCATGGGTGCAGCCCAAGTACATCGCGAGCCATCCTAGCGATTGAAATGTAGTCGTTCTCAAACTCCATTTCGCTCCAATGACCGACAATGCTTGACCAAACAGCGCCTCTGCTTGGATCCGATGGTGTACTCGGCTCGCCGCGATTGGCGAGCACTGTTAGGACCTCGCGACTTTGTGGAGCCTCATTAGTCCCAAAGAGCAGTACCGTCGGAGTACCGTGGCCGGGGATGTAAGCGCCTGCGGTATTGACTATAAGCTCGAGATTGACCGTGGGCAGGAAACCTTCAACCAGTCGGCTCCCGAACTCGCGTTTCATGAAGGAATTTGAGGTTATCTGTCCAACGTAGCCACCGTCACGGCCAAGCTGGAATAGGCGCTCACAGAACGGAACCGACAGTGCGTAGTTCATATGGCACGACGAATACATTTTCGCGTAGCGCTGGCGAAGGAATCGATCTTTGGGAACGATGTAGGGCGGGTTACCCACCACTGCCGCATACTGGCGATGCAGTACATCTTTGGCCGCGGCTTCATCCTCGAGCGCGAACACGTCGGAGCTGCGCCATCGTTCCACCGATTCCTCATTCTGGTGCTCAAAGTCGAGCTGCTTCTGATGCGGGTTATGCAAGAGTGAGTCTGCGACGACGAGGTGCAGCGGCAGCTCCGGGGCATCGGAGATCTTCTTAAAGCCAGCCTTCTCGAGATACGAGAGCGTTAGGCGAAACCGGGCGATGGCGACAGCATAGGGATTGATGTCGGCGCCGAAGACTTGGTCTAGCGCTTTGTGTGCTGCCTGTCGGACATCGATGCCAGGCTCGTGGCGTTGGCGATGCTCGAACAGCCTGTCGAAGCTTCCGAGCAAGAAGTGCCCACTCCCGCAAGTTGGGTCGATGATGGTGGTGTCATCGAGACCGAAGCGTTCGATGGCGGGCTCGAGGGTCCTGTCGAGGATAAAGCTCTCGACGAAGTCCGGGGTCTGCAACAGGGCGTAGCGCTTGCGGACGTCTTCGGAGAGGTCTTGGTAGAGGTCGCCGAGAAAGCGAGTCGATGCTTGGCCAAAGCGAAAGGCGGGCGTGTCGGCACTTGGCGTGCGGAAGAGACCGAGGAGCTCCTTGGCGGCGTTGGCGCTGGGAGAGAGTTTCCACAGAAGTGAGTGCTCGGCGTCGAACAAATCCTTCGCCGCCGGAAAGCGAGAGAGCTCGCGGAAGACGGTGAGCAGGTAGTCGCGCTCGGTGAGTGAGGGCGAGAGTTCGAAGAAGAGCTTTTGGCTATCGAGGGCGCCAGGGCCGGCGATGCGAGGCTGGCCAAGCAGGCCGCGGTCTTCGAGGGTGCGCACAAAGACGCAGGAGAGCAGCCACGAGGCGGCCACTTGGGTGACGATGCGGCCCTGCCATTGCACAAAACTGTCTGCAGTACGCTCGGCCTTTTTCTCGGCGGCGTAGCGCTCCTCTAAGGCGCGGGTGACTCCTGCGGATTCTTTGGCGCGGGCGAGTAGGTCTTTTTCCAACATGACCAACACGGGCTGCGACGCCGCAAGGATTTGCGCGCCATCAATGGCGGCACCTGGCTCGCTTTGCCCAGGCATGTCGGCGAGCTTGATCTTCTTGGCCTTGGCGGGCTTTTTGGCCTTTGCAGGCTTTTTAGCGGCTTTGGCAGGCGCTTTGGAGGCTTTGGTCGATGCGGGAGAGTTTGCTTTGGCCATGGTGAGTTTGATTTGTTGTGTGCGAGAGGTGCTGCGAGAGGACGCCCCGAACCGTGCGAGGGCTACGAGGCGAGAGAACGAGAAGCTACGCGAGGGCTTTGCGCTGCTTGGTGAGCCACGAGCGCGAGATGCGAATGCTCTGCCCAGGCAAGAGACCGGGAATAACGGTCCGGCCTTCGATCTTTGGCTGCCCGCCTTCGTGACCGGGCACAAGCAAGATGGTGGCCTCGGCGTCGTCGTGCTTAGAAGAGGCAACCAGGGCCTTTAGAAAGCCGGTGAGCTGGTAGCGGTCGATAAGGCCCGGGTGGGTGATAAGCAGCGGCGCTTTGGGAGGCAGGGCGCTTTGAGCGAGCTCGCCCGAGACCATGGTGGCGAGCTTGGCAAGGTTGCCCCAGGTGCTGCCGTCTGGGCCCTCTTGGTCGGCCGAGTACACAACCTCGGGTTTAATGCCTTTGGCTGCCATGGTGGCTTTGAGCTTGTCTAAGAAGAGCCTGTCGAACGAGTGCTCGGCAAAGCCAAAGCGCGCGACCAGGGCTTTGGCGGCAAGCTCGGCCTTTACGGTGCTTACGCCAAGCACAAGCATCGAGCGGCTTTCGATGCAGTTTTTAATGGTGGTCTCAAACTCCGAGGCAGCCACTTCGTCGGGGCTAATCTCGGCACTGGCGGGCGTGGCCACCCGAGTCATTTTTGTGTACGAGGTGGAGGCGACGTTGGTGTGCAGCGAGGTGCCGCTGGCTTCGCCAGGGCGCAGGTAGCTCGCGCTTTGGGCATCGAAGCTAAGCCTTAGCGGCCCAAGCAGGGTGTCGAGCTTTGGCCTTGGCGGCAGCGGCTCGGCGTCCGGGTAGCGGGTTTGCACTTCGCGCACAATCTCGTCGGGGCCAAGGCCGCTCTTTAGCCCCGAGGAGGCGAGCTCTAGGGCGCGCTGAGCCGACATGCCGCGGGGGTAGATTTCGAGGCGGTACGAGCAGGCGGCCCGCTTCGAGGCGCTGGCGGCGAGCTTTGCGAGTTTATCTTTGGAAAGGCCTTCGAGCGGGGTCTTTGCCACAACTTCAAGAAGGTGGCGGGCGACTTCGTCGGGGCCGGCGACAATGTCCCGGGCGGCGAGAGCGTCGGCGGCTTGGCCCAGGGCGCGGGTTGCGGCGACTAAATCGTCGGATGCAAAGAGCCAGGGTTGGCCATCGGTAAAGCGCACAAAGCGCAGGCCGCCATCGTCGTCTTTGTAGGCTTCGACCACAGCTCGGGCCAAGGCGGCGGCGGCGGTGTGGTTGGCTTTGGGGCTGGTGCTGCGATCGTGGGGCAGGCTCTCGAGAAGCTGGGTTGCCACGGCAGAGAGGGCCATGGCACCGCCGGCGCTGGACACAAAGCTCTGCACCTGGATGGCAAGGCTAGGCAGGCTTGGGTGCTCTTGCCAATCTTGCTTGGCTTTGGCGAGGGCTTGGTAGATAAGCGCACGGGTTACGCCAAGGGCGGTGGCAAGCTCGCGGGCGCCAATACCGAGGTCGCCCTGCAGCGGGCCTTCTAGGCCAAAGAGCGCTCGCACGTGTTTGTCGCGTTTGCGCTTTTTGGGAAAGAGCGCGGCTTGCCAACCTTCGAGGGTTGTGGGGGCGCTGGTTTCGTCGGCGCTGGCGTTTTCGCTGGCAAGCGCTTGGCGAACTGCATCGACGCCGAGGTTGTGATGCTGGCCCAGGGCCTCGATGTGAACCTTGGGGGCCGAGGCAACTTGGGCCAAGGTGGCAAAGCCCGCACAGCTTAGGACGGTGACGTCGTGGGTGGAGAGCACGGTGGCCAAGGCCAGGCTCTCGCCGCGGTAGCTTGGAAAGAAGACTTCGCCCGAGGTGGCTTCGGCCGATTGCAAGCTGGCCCAGCGCTCGCGAAAGCTAAGGATTTCTTGGGCGACGCTGCGGCCCACACCGCGAATGCCCGAGAGCCGATTGTCGGCGAGGCCGTGGAGGTGGGAGGCGCGCAAGATGCCGGCGCGGTCGAGAGCGTTTTTGGCGCGATTGCTTAGAGGCAAGGCGGCAATGGCGGTGCTTGGCCCGATGGCGGCGATGGCCTCGTCGGTGAGATCGGCGGTTTCGTCGTCGTCGGAGGTCGCGCTTTCGCTGCCATGCTGGGTGCTGCCAGTTTCTTCAAAGGCGCGCTGCTCAAAGGCGTGTTCCCACTCTTTGCGCATGGTGAGGGCATCGGGAAAGCGCGCTTCGATTTCGGGGGCAAAGGAGCGTGAGAAAAACTCGGAGAGGCGGGTGCGCACTGAGGAATCGAATCGCTCGGCAGAGACCACTACTCGGCTCTCGCCGGTTTCGCTTTGCTCGATCTTGGGCCGCTGCCCGGTGAGGAGTTCGTGCAACGTGACGGCTGCGCTCCAGCGGTCGCCGGCAAAGTCCCACTCGCCGCGCTTTTTAAGGTGCGGGTCGCGGTAGGCTGCGGTGCCCACTTCGATGTCACTGCGCGCAGCTTCCGCTAAGGAAAAGTCGTAGAGGGTGAGGTGAAGCTTTTTGCGTTGGGGTGCGCCGACGCCAACGTTGGCGGGTTTGATGTCGCGGTGGAGGATGTCGTTCTCTTCGAGATGCTCGACAGCGGAAAGCAAGTCTTCGCCGTACCGGGCGGCGTAGTCCAAGGATACGGATCCTTCGTTCTGAAGTTCTTTGTGCAACGTGCGATTGCCGGCTAGAGAAAGGAGTAGGCAGGATCGCTCGCCAATGGTTAGTACAAACTCGCACTGCACAATGCGCGGATGACGCAGGGTTTTAAGAACCTTGGCCTCGGCTTCAAGGCGCTTATCGTGATCGGGCGAGACGCTTACCTTTAGGGCGTAGCGCTTGCCATCGTCGTCGCGCTCGACATCGAGAACTCGTGAGGTGGCGCCGTGGCCTAAAACGCCGTGGACGATCAGATCACCGGCTTTGCCTCCGCTAAGGATGTCGCCTTTGCGCGCGTTCAGCGGATTGGTCTCGGGCTCGGCATCGTCGGCAGCAGGCTCGGTGGCGTATTCAAGCAAGAGGTCGACCCACTCGCCGACGTCGTCGTAGCGCTGGAGCAAGACAAGGTGGGTGGCGCCCTCGATGACTTCGGCGACCTTTTCGGCAACGCTATCGTCGACACGGCGCGGGTTTAGGCTTCGGTGGGTTTGGAGGATTTCGGCGAGCTCGAGAATGTTACTTGCAGGAGCGCGGCCTGTGAGTGCGAAGTAGGCCACGGCACCAAGCGAGTAGAGGTCGCTTTGTGGGGTGCGGGCGCTTGGGTCGGCACCAAGCTCGGGGGCTTGATAGAGGCTTGCGGTGTCGGTGGCAAGGGCCGACCAGTGGCTTGTGGCTGGCACCGCATCGCTGCCGCCAAGTTGGAAGTTAAAGAGCCGCGCCTCGATTTGTTTCTCAGAGTTTTCCCGAACGAGGATAGAGCTTGGCGAGACCGAGCTGTGAACGATTTGCTTTTTGTGGCAGAAGTCGAGGGCACGGCCAACTTGCTCGATAACGTCGATGCGGTCGGCAAAGCTCATCTCGGGGTTTTGGCGCAGGTAGGCGTCAAAGGGGATGCCCTCTTCGAAGGCGTCAAAGAGCACGGTTGGGCCAAGTGGCGCACCGGTGACAAAGTCCGAGATGGTGAGGATGTTTTCGTGCTCGCGAACTTCGTAGAGAAGTTGGGCTTCGCGGTTGGCGGCCCGCAAAAGCTGCTGCCTGCGCTCGACACTGGTTTGCTCGGGCACAAGGTAGATGCGTGCGCGCTTTTTAAGTTTGGCGTTGTCGCGGTGGATGGCACTGCGATCTTGGTAGCTATCGGTTTCGTCGGTGATGCCGCCAAGCTCGTAGGAGCCAACGTGCAGCTTGCCTTTGCGCGGGCGAATGCCTAGCTCTTCGAAGGCTTTGCCCAGGGCGCGCTGCTGCTTTTTGTCGATGCGCTGGCTTTGGGTTTGGTGGCCGTTGCCAGGGAATTTGCCGTTGGTAATGGCTTCGACGAAATTAGCTTGGGTAACCACGCCGGTTTCGCCGCTGCTTTGCAGGCGCAACTTGATGTCGTTGTTACTAAGAAAAACTAGGGGCTGAACCCACGGCGTGCGAACCCCTGCGTCGCGCATGGCCTTTGTGCGAGCGAGACGAGATGCCAGAATTTGCGATTTGCGACGAGTAAGGTTGAAGGGGTTGGGCCGGTAAAACTCTTTGCCTTCGGGTGTGGTCCACTGCCAGTCGACCGAATCGCCGCGCATGGTACCGCCGTAGTGCTTTAGCTCGACAACGTAGACCGAGGAGTAGCCCACAACGATGAGATCGATTTCGTGAAGCCGGCCCGTGGTTGGGTCGAGGAGATCGAGAAGGGCCCAGGCGTGAAAGGGGTCTCTGTCGGGTAGTGCTTGGATGGCAAAGTCGATCCCTTCTTTTTCGTGGGCGTACTCGGTTTCGCCGACGGAGATAACGCGGCCGTGGGATAGCGCCATGCCTTAGGCTCCTTCGGTGAGGCGTTGGGCGGCTGCGAGGTCGGCGGCGTTGGCATCCGGCGACGTTACGAGGCGTGCACCTTTGCTTTTGAGCTCGGCGCTGGCGATGGCGCTGAAGAGTTGGGTTGCCTTGCCGGCGTTGACGATGGCGGCGCCTGCTGCTGCGAGTTGCCGGTGTGCCGGCGGCGTCGCGATGATTTGCACCTGCTGGTGCCAGTCGAGGCCTTGGCCTTCGCTAAAGGCGAGGATGGCAGCGGCGATGGCGCTTGGGCCCGCGATAACGAAGGAGTCGGTTGGAGCGACGGTGCCGAGGTTGGTTGGTGTGAGCTCTAGCTCCCACGCTTTGGACAAGGCGCCCAGTGCTTTGGCAGCCGATTCGGGGGCAGGTTCTTTGGTTGTGCCGCGCCAAAGTTCTTCGGCGGCGACCGGGTCGAGCGGCTGCCATTCCGAGCCAAACGCTTCGTCTTCGGCAACGGCCTGTAAATCGTATACAGCGCGTGCACCAAAGGAACAGGGCCATTCGGCGTCTGCGTCGCGAATCAGCAAGTCCATGCGATCGGCGGTGACGAGGTCGCCCTTAAACGATTTCCAGCGCGCGTCGGCATCGGCACCAAAGCGCCGGCCGGTTGGCCTGCGATTCTCTACGAACTGCAAGAGCCGAATTGCGCCCTGGTAGTACGACGCTCTCTCTAATTCAGATGCCCCCATCACCCATAACTTTTACCACGCGAGTCTGTTGCAAGCCGTGTAGGTGGGCAGGCAAACCGCTTTGAAACGCGGGTTGGTTTGAAAGTCGCGAACCTTTGTGGGGCTTCACCCCGCAAACGCTGAATGCCCTACTAGTAGATTTTCTGAGCTTGGTAGCGTTTGGACTTGTCGTACAGATGCGGCATGATCAAGGCGATGGGGGCTGGGTTGCGTAATGTTGAGGGGATTCGACTAGGCAAGGAACTGTCGGTCGGTTTTACGGACGAGTCCGGAGATCCACTTGAGACTCTGCGAGGGCTCAGTGGCATCAACGTCTTTGTGGGAGCGAATAGCTCGGGCAAGAGTCGGCTGCTGCGTGGGCTCGCTAGCTTGGGTGAGAGGGAGGTTAGCTATCTTGACCAGGTACAACACCTAAACCTTCACCACCAGCTTCAAGCGGCACTTCACAGGTTTGGAGAGAAACTCTCGAACATGAGCATCAGCAGTTGGGGAAATGTGAAGACGGAGCTTCTAAGGCATCCTCCTCTCAACAAATGGCAGTTGCTAAAGGACCAGCCGTTTGCTGAGTTGTTCGCTCTCCGACAGGCGCTTAGCGAACCCAATGAAACCAGTAGCCACATTCTAGAAAAGAACCCGAGCAGACGACTAACCAACCTTGCTGGAAGCCACGGATTCAAACAGGCTTGCTCGGACGCGCATACGTCACTCGCAAACACTCTTGAAGAACTGCCCGAGGAATCGATTTCTCCAAAGCCGGTTTCCATCTACATCCCCGTTCTTCGCGGTCTTCGAGCAATCGGTTACACACCGAGTGACAGAAACCATGCGGACCTGTTCGAGGAGCGTACTCGCGAGGACTACGGCTTAAATAGCAAAGCACTCGTCCTGGGCACCGGTGCGCAGCTCTATCACACGATTCGAGAGATGCTTCTAGGAACCAAAGAGCAGCGCGATACAATCCGTCGCTACGAAGGGTTCTTGAGTTCCACGTTCTTCGAGGGGCAAGATGTAACGCTCACTCCTAATGACAAGAAGGACGTTCTTCTAATTTTGGTCGGCGCGGACGAACGTCCAATTCACGACGTCGGCGATGGCCTGCAGGCCGTCATCATTCAAACCTTTGAGTCCTTCATTCGCACCGACAAGCCCTGCTTCTTCTTCATCGAAGAACCAGAATTATTCTTACACCCCGGCCTCGAGCGCAGGCTCATTGAGTTTTTCAACAGGCAAACAAACCACGTCTTCTTTCTCACAACCCACTCCAATCACCTGTTGGACATGACCCTCGACTACGACATGTCAGTGTTTAACTTTCGGCGAACACAAGACGAGCCCAGCCCCAGCTTTCAGGTCCAATCGGTTAACCGAGGAGACCGGAGCAGCCTTGAGCTGCTAGGCGTACGCAACTCGTCGGTGTTCTTAGTGAACGCGACCATCTGGGTTGAGGGGGTGACCGAACGACACTACTTTCGAGAATACTTGCGCCTGTACCAAGAAACTCTTGACGATGTGTCCCAGCACGTAAGCGAAGACGTGCACTACTCCTTTGTGGAGTACGGCGGTAGCAACATCACCCATTGGTCGTTTCTCGACGACGAGGAAGCGCCGATTCAAGTGCAGAACTTGTGCAGCAAGGCCTTTTTGATTGCGGATAGCGATGGGAGCGAAGCCGATGGCACTGACAAGAAAGCCAAGCGCTTAGGGCACTTCGAGAACACCCTCAAAGAACGTTTTGCAAAGACTCCGGGACGTGAAATCGAAAACCTTTTGCCTTGGACCGTGATTGCGGAGGTAATCACGAGCTATGAGGCCAGCGACGCCGCGTTGCCCAAGGCACCGCGAGCTGACTATCGAGACGAGAAGCTTGGTGACTTTATCAACAAGCTTCTGGGGAAGAAGAAGAAGCGCAAGGCAAGCTACGCGGCAGCCTCTGGGACCGTAAGCAACAAGACGGCATTCTGTCGTAAAGCATGCGACGCACTATTGGAATGCAAGTGGAGCGATATCGATCCTGAAGTGCAGGAACTAGTTGTGACAATCCATAACTTTGTCCTCACTCAAAATGGTAGTGCACAACATTGAGTGAGCCTTCGCGTGCGGGCGTGAACATTGTTTTCGACCCAGCGTTTGATGGCGGGTCTTGGCCTGGGCCCGCGACTGCTGATGGCAGTGCGTTTGGCGAGGCTTGGGTTGGGCCAAGTGGGCTTCTTGCGCTGTTGGAGACTGGGCTTGGGTTAAGTGCCGCGGCCACTAGCCTGGCTGAGCGCACGATTGACTTGACTGCAAAGCTTAGGTTGCTGGATGGGTTTTGGCGGCGGTCGTTTGAAGCGGATGCGATTGCAACAAGCCAGCGACTTCTGCACGACAGAGATCTTCTGATGATGCAAGGATGGGAGGGCGAGACACTTGGCCCTCGCCTTGATGCGATTTGGCAAGCAACTCGCGATGCTCTTCCGGGGTTGGTGGATCGCATCGCCGGCATTACGAAGATGCTTGCATCTAGGCAGGTGGATGTAGCGACGCTTGCGCTGTGCCAAGAGCGCAGCTCGTTTGCGCCTAGATGGCAAGCGATGTTTGACGCGCTTGAGTCGCAAGGTGTTGCGATTGCCGTGAGGCCTGTTGATTCGCACGGCGGCAATGCGCCAAGCCCTACTCTCTTCCGCCCTCACGGGCCTCTTGCCGCAGCCAACGAGGTTGCCGCCAGTTTGGCGCAGCTCGGCTCTCTTGACGGTGTGGTGGTAATCGGTGGCGACTCGATGCTTGACGACGCGTTTGCTAGGCATGGGCTTCCGCGCATTGGGCTGCCCTTAGCGCCGCCGGCCTCGCACGTTTTGCTGCCATTGGTTCTGGAAACCGCATGGGCACCAATGGACCCGCAAAGCCTGCATGCCCTGCTTTGCATGGATCCTGGCGTGGTTCCTCGCTCTGTAGCTAAGCGTCTGTTGCGAGCACTTGGAGCGATGCCCGGGCGCTATGGCCCAGACTGGCAACGCGAGAAGGCTGCAGCGTTGGACTCGATTGCCGACGAAGCCAGGCGCAAAGCGATTGCTTCACGCATGGATGCGCTGCTGATGCCGGTGGTTAGTCTTGGCGAGGCTATGACGGTGGCGCAGCTAGAGCTTCGGCTTGCGGCGTTGTCTCGGTGGGCTGAGAGCAACGAGCATCGCGGGCCAACGCTGCACTCAGTGATTTCCCAATGCGAGCGTCTGCTGACGTTGGTGCGAGCGAGCCAGTTGGAAGAGTTTGATTTGCCAATTCTCTTGGAGCTAGCCGAAGCCGCCAGCCCAGGATCTACCGGAGGACGAGCCGAGGCAGGCATTGCTTCTGTTTTGCACCCAGCAGCGATTGTTGGCAGAGCAAAGACGATCATCTGGTGGGATTTTACTCGGGCAGCTGCGCCCAGGGCACAGAGCCTTCGCTTGTCGGCCCAAGAGTGTGAGGCATTGGCCGCGCATGGCATTGCCGCTCCAAACGTAGCTGCCTCGATGGCGGTAGAAGCTAGGCGTTGGCGATTGCCGCTCGCTTATGGCGACACTCTGGTGCTGGTTTGCCCCGAGGTTGACGAAGCTGGAGAGCGAAGCTACCCGCACCCACTTTGGGACGAGCTGTCCACGTCGGCTAGCCCAGAGATTAAAGGCGTCACAAGCACAAGCCAGCTTCTCTTGCCTGCTGTTGCCATGCGCGAGCCGCAAACACTGGCCGCCTTGCCTCAGAGCTTTGACGAGATTCAAACCACAAGCCGGTTGCCGCTTCGGGAGTTCGAGTCGCCTTCGAGCCTAAAGACGCTACTCGGCTGCTCGCTTCGATGGGGCTTGCGCTATCACGGGCAGATTTATGGAGGGATTAGCGCAGGACCAGGAGAGCCATCACCAAGGCTCTACGGCACCGTGGCTCACTATATTCTTGCAGAGGTCTTTGGCGAAGGCGCCCTGCCAGCCGATGCTGCCGCCGACCGAGCGGGTGATCTTGTGGATAAGGATCTTGGCCGCTTGTGCGAAGCTCTTGGGCTCCCGCGCTATCAAGATGAGCTAGGGATTGTTCGCAGAGCAATTGTGGAGTCGGCAAGGCGGCTTGGCGAACTGTTGGAGGAGAGTGGTGCACGGGTTGGCAGTGTCGAAGAAGAAGTCATTGGCAAGTTTGGAGCACTGCAGCTCAAAGGGCGAGCCGATATGATTCTGCGCAGCCCGGATGTTGTCATTGACCTTAAGTGGGGCGCATCGAGCAATCGAAAGCTGCTTAAGAGTGGCACTGCATTGCAGCTCGCGGCCTACGCCCACGCCGCGCAAGTAGGTGATGCCCTGCCCGGTGTTGCGTACTTCGTGCTTAAAGACCAGGGGCTGCTTGGCGAGGTCGGCTGTCCACTTCCTGACACCGAAGTCGAGGGAACGATTACCGCCGAAGAAACGTGGCGTCTCGCGATGCTTAGCCTTACTGCAAAGCTAGAAGAACTCTCAACTGGGCGACTTGTCGCTCCTGGTGCGTTGGCTGACGTCGTTGAGTCTGCGGCTACCGAAGATGGCCTTATACTCGCCCCAGAGTGCCAATACTGTGATTTGGGCGCAATCTGCGGGCGGAGCGCGGCACGATGAATGTAAAAGTCATTACGGCTAGCGCCGGTTCGGGAAAGACATATCGCCTCTCCGAGCTACTGGACGAGGCACTCACAAACGGTGAGGCTCGGCCAGAGTTTATTATCGCGACGACGTTTACCAAGAAGGCGGCAGCGGAGCTTACCGAGCGCGCGCGAACTCGGCTTCTTGATGGCGGCAACACCAAGGCCGCTCATGCCCTACTTGCTGCTCGCATCGGTACGGTCAACTCGGTTTGCGGCAGTATTGTGAGCGACTTCGCCTTTGAGCTTGGTCTCTCGCCTTCGCTGCAAGTGATTGATGAAGATGGTGCCGACATCGAGCTTCGGCGCGCGCTCTCGTCGGTTGTCTCGGCAGATCAGCGCGACCATATGGATAGGCTTAACCGTCACTTTTGCAAAGAGACAAATTGGCAGCACGAAGTATGCAACATCATTTCGGCTGCGCGGGCAAACGACCTTTCCTCTTGGGGCATTCGCGACTGCGGCGAACGATCGATTGCCGAGCTTGATGATTGCATGGGCCCGGTAGGTGATGGCTCGTTGCTTGATGCTGCACTCGCAAGTGCCATTGAAGCAGCGCTGCAGCAAATTGACCTCGACGAGGACACAACACAGGGAACGAAAACCTATGTGGAGTTTCTTGGCAAGGTTGGCAGGAAAATGCGTCGCCGAAGAATGACGTGGGGCGACTGGAGCAAGCTTGCCTCGAGCGGGCCAAGGGTAAAATCCACGCATCATGCGGAGCCTGTGCAAGAAGCGGCTGCGGCACATATAGGCCACAGCCGATTGCGTGAGCACATGCACGAGTTTATCTCGCAGATGTTTACGATTGCCGCCGACGGCTTGGAGGTCTACCAAGATCACAAGCGCAAGGTTGGTGTTGTTGATTTTGTGGATCAGGAGGCGCTCGCACTTAGCCTTTTGCGAAACGACCAGGTGCGTGAACAGCTGCGCGGACAAATCGACTTGGTTCTCGTCGACGAGTTTCAGGACACAAGCCCATTGCAGCTTGCCATCTTTCTTGAGCTTGCCGCCCTTGCGAAGCAATCCGTTTGGGTCGGTGACCCGAAGCAGGCAATCTTTGGATTTCGAGGCACTGACCCAGCCCTGATGGATACGGCGGTGGGGGCGCTTACCAGCGTAAACATGGACCCAGATTTGGTGTCGCAAGCAACAGGCTCTGTGGATCCGCAAATCGAGACTCTCTCTACCTCGTACCGCAGTCGTCCCACTCTGGTTGCAAGCACCAGTGAGGTGTTTGCTAAAGCGTTTACCAAGCATGGTATTCCCGAAGAGCGAACTCGGTTAACTGCCCACCTGCAAGACGAAGAAGATGGCCTGGGCGCTGAGTACGAGTATTGGTGCTTGGACGCTACCAACGCACCAAAGCGCGCAAGCTCCGTTGCCGCAGGTGTGCGCGACATGCTTACGGAAAAGCGAAGCGTTCGCGACAAGGCGACCGGCGCACTACGCCGTATCGAACCAGGCGATGTCGCCGTCCTGTGCCGTACCAACCAGCAGTGCTCGGAGGTTGCAGAAGCGCTTGTCGGGCTGGGTCTAAAGCCTGTACTTCCGTCGGTTGGGCTCTTTGATACAGCGGAGGGGCAACTGGTTGTCGCGGGCCTTCGCTTATGGGTAGACCCGCGGGATGCGGTTGCTGCCGCCACGATTGCCAGGCTGCTTGTCTATCCCAATGCTCTCAATACCTTGGTTGACCGCGCTTTTGATGTCAAGGGCACAGCGGCTTTTGCTGAGATCCGTGAAATCGCCGGCCTCTTGGAGCATCGCAAGGTTGCCAAGGCAATTGGGTTGGCGGATGTCTTTGATGCGGTCTTGCGTTTACTTCGTGCGCGACATTGGTGTGCTTGTTGGGGCGACTCAGAACAACGCTTAGCAAACCTGGATGCGATTCGAAACCACCTGAAGACGTTTGAGAACCAAGCGAGTAGCAGAGGGCAAGCGCGAACGACCGTTGGCTTCTTGCAACACATCGAAGAGTTACTTAACGATTTTGGTTGGCAAAACAAGCGCACCGACGCAAAGGCCCTTGTGGGCGGAGCTGAGGCAATCACGGTTTCGACGTGGCACCGCTCGAAAGGTCTTGAATGGCCGGCTGTCGTTTTGTTCGGGCTTGAGTCGCTTCGAACGCCAACGCCCTATGGCGTTAACGTCATTAGCGAGGCTGACGAATTTGATGTTGCGAATCCCTTGGCGGGCCGATGGATTCGTTTTTGGCCCAATGTGTACACGACGAAGAACCAGAATGGGCCGGTTCGAGTAGCGATGGAGGAGACCAGCCGGTTTGCTGAGCTTGTTCGCAAGACCGATAGAGAGGCGCTGCGAGTGCTCTACGTTGGTTGGACACGAGCGCGAGACCAGCTGGTCTTTGCCGTGCAGGCTAAGAAATTTGAGAAAGGCTTATTGGGGAAGCTTACCCAAATTGATAACTCGCTTATCTCGGAACCTGCGCTTGGCGCTACGTCGGTGTCGTGGGCTGGGTGCAATGCACCGATCACCACGCGCAGCTACGCAGAGACCTTGCCGTTGCCGCAGAGGCCAAGCCCAGGAAGTGTCACCGCTGCTCGCAAGACCAAGACCTACTCTCCCGCGCGGCAGTCTCCCTCGTCGGCGGTGGCAATACCAAGCGAGATTGTTCGCGAGGTTAACTTGGGCAAGCGCTTTAAGGTTAGAGATGGTTCCGATATGGCGCTGGTGGGAGATGCGGTACACGCCTTTCTCGCCGCCGATCGCAAGAGCTACGAGATGAATGAGCGCCTTGCGATTGCTAGCCAACTTCTCACCGGCTACGGTGTCGAGGGGAGCATCGCGCCTGCTGATGTTGTGGCTGCTAGCGACAGGCTTTGGGGCTGGCTTGACGAGAACCACTCAGATGGAACCGTTCTTAGAGAGTGGCCATTGCGGCATCGACTTGCAAGTGGCACGACAAGCGCCGGCACGGCAGATTTATTGGTGAAGTGCTCTGAGGGGATTGTCGTCATCGACCACAAGAGCTTCCCCGGCTCGGATGCTCATGCCAAAGCCATGAGCTACTCCGGCCAACTAAATGCCTACGCAAACGCCGTACAAGCCTCTACTGGCCAGGCTGTGCTTTCTACCTGGATTCACTTTCCCGTTCTGGGTTTGATGACGGAAGTATCTCTCTTGCAAAGCGAACAAGCCCTATGAACACAACTAGACGCCCCGATTCCACCCAGCTGCGTCGCCAGTGGGCCCTGCTGCGGCTCTTGGCGAGTTCTGGGCGTGAGTTCACCGTGAAGGAGTTGGCGGACCAACTCGACTCGACGAAGTCGACGATCCAGCGCGATCTTGCAACGCTTGAGCAGGACTTTGCGCTTATTGAGGAGCGAGTCGGGGCCCAGAAGAAGACCTATCGTATCGACGAGAAGATTCGCGCACTCGAGGCCATTAACTTTGGCACCGCGGAACTCTTGGCGTTGCACGCTGCTAGTTCTGCTCTGGCCTCTTTGTCGACGACGCCGCTGCACGACGATCTCACCTCGGTGGTGCGAAAGCTGCGAGGATTTCTTAGCCCTCGTCACAACGGTGGCCTCGATGCCATTGCCCGTGTCTTTCACGCGCATCCGCGAGGCTTTATCGGCTACGAAGAACACGGAGAAGTCATTGACGACTTGAGTTCTGCCATAGCAAAGCGGCAGTACTGCCACATTCGCTACTACTCTGCTTGGAACAAAACCACAAAGAACCACAGGATCAGGCCGCTGAAGCTCATGTGGCACAAGTCGGCGCTGTATCTGCTCGGACTGATCGACGGCAAAACAGAAATCACGACGTTCTCTGTTCAGCGGATCCAGAACATCGAGACAGAAATCGAAACCTTCCCCGCCCCACGAGTCGACGTTGAGGAGCACACTCGCAAAGCCTTTGGCGTATGGGTCTCAGATGACGAAGAGGACGTCGAGATCATCTTTAGCAAGGAGATGGCTTGGCGAATCGAAGAGCGAACCTTCCATCCCGATGAGACGAAGGAGCGGCTTGATGACGGCCGGCTTCGGTACTCGCTGCGGACGAGCGCGCAGTGGGAAATCATCCCTTGGGTGCTTAGCTTTGGCGCGAATGCCGAGCTGGTTGGCCCAGCGGCTTGGCGAGGGGCCGTCCTCAACACCTTGCAAGACAGTGCGACGAAATACCTAGACCCGGTCAGCGAGTAAGACGCGGAGAAGCCCACATAGAGAGCACGATGCGCGAAGGAAAAGTCGCATCGACTCTCGCCGCCATGCTCTTAGAGAGCGATGAGACATTTTCGGATGGCGCGTAACGACGAACGAATACGCAAAAAGATCCCCGTACTGACGACACAAGAGATTGGGCAGTGCCGAGAATAAACCGTCACGCACGCTGCGTCGGTCGACGACTATAATGAGGAATGAGCAAAGTAAATCCATATCACAGCACTAACCCTTCTGATCCCGACGTCTACCACGACCATAGCGATTGTCCGACGGGGCAGCAGATTCCAAGCAGGAATCGCGCGCCTGGAACCAACAACTGGCGACGATGTAGGCAGTGTCAGGACCTCGGATAATTCCGCGAGCACTGAGCTTGGCGGTGGCAAGCACCTCAGAAACGTTGCATCGCAAGTTTGCCACTCGTCGCTCAGTCCACGTGCATCACGTCACCAAACATGTCCAGGTGAACTCCCAGTGGGCGTAGCATCTGGTCATGTGGCCTCAACATCACCGACTGATAGCCAGGTCGACGTAGACTGGCGTTGACCTGGCTATCAGGCTCTTTGGGTTGCCCTCAATGCGTATAAAGTAGCCCGGACAATATGGCAGTTACCCCGCGAATCGAGGTATGCAATGCCCGCCTGAGCGAAGGCTGTGGCTGTCCCAGCCGCAATCACTCGGGCCACGACCAGGTCTGGTGCACGCCCGATTCGGTTGATCTCCCAACCGGCCGGGCGCGCAGTCGCTACTACATCACTCTAATCACATCAACAAGCTACCGCCCCAGCGCCAGCAGCTCCGAGCGCCTAAACCGCAACCTGCGATCTAACCGCACGCACGGCAACTGCCCGCGCTCGGAAGCTTTGCGCACGGCTCCTTCGGTCATCGATAGCAGCTTTGCGGCTTCGGCGACGTCAAGCAGCTCGCCGTTCATGATCTCGCCGAGCTCGGTGTTCACGGCTTCTCGCAGTACTTGTGTGAAGTAGTCACGCACTTCGCCGGAGCGAAGCCATGCGGTCAGTATGTTGTCTATGTCGATCATTGTTCTTCCTTTTGCGTTTGCGTAGCGCCCCACGTTTTCATTGCTTTGCCGAATGCTTCGTCCTGGTCCAACCTTGCTCTCATCATGCATCTCCCTACTAGGTGTTATTCGCATACTGTGCCGCCTCGCCTCATTTTCACTTTTCGCTATGCTGCCTCCTCTTTGAGCCCCGTAAGATATTCGTAGGCCTCAACCAAGATGTCTGGTCGCGCCCCCGGTAGTCCCTGGTCGCTGGCTGCTTGTGCGAGATTTCGGAACCCCTGGTAGACTTTTCCCAGCAGCGCTCGGGCTTCGCGCAGATCAGTTTCAAGTGGATCTAAGCCAACGCTAGACGCTACGCCCGTTGTCAGTTCCAAGAGCCAACTGCTCGCTCGACGCGTCGTCATTGCCAGCCCGGTGTATGGCAAGTCGTAGGAGTCATCCATGAGTTTTTGCAGGCCTTGCGCACGACGCTCGCTCTTCGTGATGTACACAACCGATGCCGGCAGGTCATCGGGAAAGCGTTCGCGGTAGTGACCAAAGCGAATGGTATTTGCGTAGCGCTTGATCGTTCGTTTGCAGCGAGCATGCGACTCCGTTGATCGGTCGATTTCAAGAAAGAGCCTGCGCCCTTGCGTCACCAAGGTTGCATCGGGAATCACGCACGCCTTTGAGTCACCAAGGGCAGCTGAAGCTAGCTCTACTTCGTATTCCCCTCGCCAATGAATGCCATCCGCCCGAGTGCGAATTTCATCAATGTTCTGATCCGACGTGTACAAAAGACGTAGATAGGTGTCGACCACTTCATCCCGGTGTTCGAAGTACCGCAGACTCGCCCGCTTGGTTCGGACAATGAGGTTGTCGGGCTCATACTCGTTGGGATACGCCGCCAAAACCACGTCCAACCCGCGAGCAGTGAGCCGCCAATACTGCCCACCGGTAACGGCTAGGTTTCCCGGCAGTCCCTTGCTGTGCGTCGTTATCAGTCCGTATCCACGCAAGATATGCAAACGTTTTCTTGCCACTCCCATACTCGGGAAGAACACCCACTGCAAACACATCGTTCTTGCCAACTGCACTCGTACAAGCGTTCTCAAAATTTCTTCATCACGTTTCGTCACTCTCATATCGTTCCTTTCATCTCTACACGAGACACACCAGCAAAACTCCTAACAACACAACCGCCATCCACCTCAACCTTCACCAGCACCTTCATTCTTTCTTTTAATACTTTTTCTTACTTTCAATTCAAAACATCAATTCAATGGATTCTTACTTTGGTTTCTATTTCAACACCTCCTGACTTTATTTCCCTGTCCCACTCTCCCTTCCACTGCCCCACTACCCAGGCTATTTCCTCTAAGACATCGTCGTGAGGGAGTAGCCGGGGTGGTTTGGGGCAGTGGAAGGGAAGGAGTGAAGAGGACAGGTGCTACAGCCAAAGGCTGTGGCAATTCGGTAGCCTAGGAGCCAACAGAGTTGGGCCTTGCGTGCCAGTTTTGACTAGCACGCTATCCACGAGAACTAAGCGGTAGACTCGTGACTATCAGACAAACACGAGCAAGTTCATACCAGCGAACTCTCAGAATCGGCCCCAGAGCCTTCTAAGAGCACCGTAAGACGCCGTACGAGTTCCTGCGCATATACCGTTGCGTTGCCTGGTTCTCGGGCAACCAGTGCAAGAAAGGCATCGCCCGATTTGCGCAAGTGGCTGTCAAAATCGCGCTTCCGAGGCTTGGTTGCTGTTTGCTTCGGGCTCTTTGCCTTCTCGCGAACCTTCTTGAGATCTTGCGCCGACAAGCTGCCATCGGCTGCCTGCTTCACATACTTGCGAGCCGTTCGCTCTCCTAAGAGTTTCTCGCATCGCATCAGCTCCGCCACCGTTGTGATGGGCAGCGCCTTTGCGCGCGACGTCTCGATCAAGAAGTCACTGGCCTGAAGCACACAGAGGTAGCGTTTCACCCGACTCTCCGACATGCCGATAAACTGCCCAAGCTCCGCGGCCGACGCGAAATTGTTTTCAACACGAATACGCCGCAGCTGAAACGCGACATCCATCGCACTCGGATCCTTGCGCTCGGTATTCTCAGCAATACGCAGCGCCCGTGCGAGATTTTCTGAGATCACGTCCTCATTCGCCGAGCACAACCAAATGTCGGCCCGCAGGGGCAAGCCACGCGCCTTGCAAGCCATCCAACGACGGCGCCCGGCGGCGATGTAGCGACGTCCATCTGGGTACTCGAGAATCTGCACCGGGTTTAGCTGCCCCAGCGCGGCCAGGGAATCCGCGAGGTCCTCCACATCCGCCACCGGATGCTGATGCCCAGGCATTACCTCGCACGTGGCAGGATCGACCTCCTGGTCACGCTGGTCTGGGGCTCGGTACCCTTCATTCGTTTTCGTCATTCCAATCTCCTTCACTAGTCTGCAAATAGGTCCAGGGGCATATCCCCCATGTTTACCTACCTTGCACTACAAAGGATGAACCTGTCCACTTTTTTGGTTCACCGAGGAACAATAAGTAGTCCTACGCAGGCAGTTTTGGGTGATAGTGCGACGGTTTTCCGGGTAACCATTTGTATTCAAACGGTGCGCTTTCCAGCTCGCCTTCCAAAGGCAAGGTCAACAATTCGAAACAGAATCCATGCTGAAAAATCGAATCTGGTGACAACGGATTGCCGTCCTGCGACATCCTGGATGTCCTAGATCAGCCGGATCAATAGCGCTCAGCACCGCGCGCCATGGGGTCAATCTCGAGCCACCTGAGCAGCAAGATCGAAAGCACACCAGAGTTATTCAACCCGGAAATTGCACAGAGCCGTTTTAGAAAGATGTAGTCCTCGTCCTCGAGACGCATCTGTAACTTTCTCTTCTTTCCTGAGTCGAGCTTTACAGGAAGGCTTCTCTGAGGTGAATCGCTAGGGCGACCAGGTGATGTGCCTGCGTTCCATCGCAGCAGGCGACGAAGCAACCCGCTTACTGTGACATGCAGAAGTGCGGCCTCCGACTCTGCCAAGCGAGCAACATGCTCGGGAAAGTGGAGGGAGATTTTGGTACTGCCAAAACCGCTACTAGTCTGAATGTCATCCAGTTTCAACTCAAATGGCACGCTCCAGTATCCTGCCTTCGCCCACCCTCTACAAGGAAGATGTACAGTGTCCATCATTTTGGTTCCAGTATTAACCGGCCGCCGCAGACTTTGGCACCAGCCCAAAAGCGATGGAATGCGAGCACAAACCGACGAATCGAGCCCGGCTGCAAGCGCCGTTCGCCGCCTGCCGCCCATCCACAGAGGACAGAGGTCGCCTTTGGAGTTCACGGAATCGATACCCCGCATCCCGATCAAGGAAATAGGCATGCGTTTTGGATACTCCTGGGCCGCTGCTTATGGGGATGGGAAGCGCGAAACGCCTACTCTGACGATGGCTGCGATTTCTTTGAGGACGCGTTGCAGCCCTACAGTCTGCATCGGAACAATGATTAGAAGGAGCGCATCGGATGACTTCATTTGCCGGTAACTCTCTCAGCGCAAGCTAGCTTTGGTCTGGCACCACCTCCTCACCTAAGGCACCACAGTCTGCACCCGTGCGATACGTAGGGGAGCCGGGTACTCAGTCCGATGCGTTCACAACTTTTCTTAGGGTGATTAGGGGGAATTCTGCGCGCATCTCTAGAACAAGCTTGGCGTACCAGTCCCTCCAAAACCGCGCCTCGCTTGCGATGTCAAGCCGAACTGCGAGGTCACTTAGCTCCGAATGCACGACGCGCGGAGGTCGAAGGAAGCTATCCGCGAGGTATAGGCGATCCGATTGCATCAGCTCGCTTTGCCCCACGAACCACTCTGCATTTTTAGCCAACCAGGCGGCCAACCAGCTCTCAACATCCGAACGTTCGACGCCGTTAGATTCGAGAAGCACCTCAACGCTGGAAGTGCCATCCTCTCGAAGCCTTGGGAATTTTCGCTTGGCCCCCCAAAGCGGTTGCGCCCCACTCGACGCAAGCAACTCGAAGGAGAATGCTTCTGCGACGACATAGCTGCGGCCGAGAAGAAGTAATCGTTGCGTGCCCGCGCGCTGAGTCTGTTGGCCTGGAGAATAGTAGGGGTTGGCTCCAGCTTTTTGGAGCAGCGGCATCAGTGCTGCGCAAACGTCTTCTGGGGCTGTCAAAAGAACTCCATGGCCACCTTCTAGTAGTTCGGCCGAGTCCATTATTGCGTAGGCGGACAGAGCTCTCCACCCATTCGTTTGAGAGCGAATCTCTTGATCTAGTCTGCCGACCAGAGCCTCAGAATTTTCTGGTCGCCCCGAGATCATGATCGTTTGCGATGACTGTGTGTGATCAAGGAGAAGAGCGTGCGTGTCTAGGACTAATACTTCTTCGTACTCGGCACTAGCGAACGAGAACTCGCACTTGCCGTGAAAGTGAACCCGACATCGTATTCCAAGATTGCTCTCTAACTCCCAGTAGGTTGTCTGCCTATGAAGAATGCGTCCAGGGCCGAGCAGGTCATGCGGAACATTCCCTGGTGCGATGTTCGCCCGGACGCGTCGACTCCGCACTTGAGCAAAGTCGTCAAGGATGAAATCGAAGTCGTTCTGATTGCACCAGTACTCGTCGATAACGCCGTGCTCCCTGAAAGGGCTCCAGTTGAAGCCATCTTCAATATCGTTGTACCAAAGGACCTTCCCGTCCTCTATTGCGACAGCCCAGAAGCCACCACCAGCGTCGCCCCACGGATTGCATTTCCATTTCTCGGGCTGGATCCTGATTTGCTCCCAATCCGCCGCGACGTCTTTGTCGTATTTCGAAAGAGCGATCGAAATCATCGAGTTCAGCTCATCTCGAGTGAGCGGTGTCCAAGTCCAGGCCATTAGTTACCAAGTCTACGTCTGATTTCGCAGCTTCGTGCGTTGCAAGAGGCGTGAGACACAAGACGGATTGCGCCAACTGGATCAGATAAGAGTGCTTCTAGCGAGATATTCGTTTCGGGAACAGGCTCATCCTGAGAACCTTGACTCTGAGAAGGCGAGCCATGTATCAGATCGAGTTTGAAGAGCTGGGCGCTGTTGGGAACTTCGCGCGAGCCGAGGGTCTTGGCGGTGAGCAACGAGTCTTCGGTTCTGAAACCGTCGTTGTGCGCTTGCTCGACGGAACGATCAGTGGTGCATTGCTCGAGTGGGCGCGCACCGGTTCACGATGGACGTATGCCCAATTCGGAAATTCCTCGATTTCGTACACTGGGAAGGATGGTAGTCCAATCTACGAATCTTTCTTAGTAGCGGAACCCAAGCTGACCGTTGGATTGTCTGAGCTTGGCGCGGTTGAAGAGCTTATTCTCCACACGAGTCCTGGCCATGTTGAACCTGAGGCCATCACGATGGCTCCGCGCTGGCGAGAGGAACGTGCTTCTCCGTATGAGTGGCGTGACATGCCCTTCCAAGAGAAACTAGGCTGGCTACATCTCGTTCGCGGGGCCATCGGTCGTAAGCACGATGACGTGCAGAGCTCTAAATTCGTACTTGAGGGCAGTCGCATCACAGACGTTCCAAGTCTGTACCTCGCACTTGGCGAGGCCATGAATGGGCCGCGTGGCTACTACGGTAGCGGGCTCGACGCATTGTCAGATTGTCTGTGTGGCGGCTTTGGTCCAGTGCCTCCCTATACTTTGATATTCAAGAACAGTGAGGAGGCGAAACACTATCTGACCTGGGAGGCGTGGCAGAGGTTCTCACTCAGCCTAGGCTCCTCCGTGGCCGAAGGCGTGTCGCTCTGGGATGAGCTTCTCGAGCTGCTTGGTTCTCGTGTCAATCTCGTACTGGAGTAGCGGTGTTCACGCTGCAAAGGTGGCGACGGTCGTGTTCTGGAGGCCTAGCGGATGTATTGGATGGCGCAAGTTCATGCCAGTCCTCAGGCGTTACCGGTGGCGGCAGCGGTCGCCGCTATCAACATACATTTATGAACATGGTGAAGCAGGTAGCACTCAAAAACCCACCACTGCAACGACGTCGCCCAGAGAAACTACAACAACGCAGTGAATGATCAACCTGTGAACATATAAGCAAGAAAAACTCGCAAAGAACAAACGAGAAACCGGCATTCAGAATATCTCGCAGAAGCCCTGGCGACATCCTGGCAGGATTCAAACAACCCATTCTAGCTTTCAACCTTTGAGTGAGGGCTCATAGGTTTTCGTATCGGAAACTTCATCACTACCAAGCCCAAGCCCGCTCCGAAGCTGGGCCGAGTAGGTCTTGCGAATGAAGTGGTCGTAGTACCGCCGCGTGACGATCGGCGAGGAGTGCCCAACCGCGCTGCTCACTTCGTCCAGCGTCGCGCCGGCTTGCAAAAGCCGCGAGACAAACGAGTGCCGCGTGGCTTGATACCAGGTCACGTCGAGCTTGAGTTTCTTGCGGACGAGGAGCCAGTGTTTGTCGAGCCAATCCTTTGTGGCGGGCTTGTTCGGGTATTTCGGAGAGGAAAAGGCGAAGCTTTCTGGCCCGGCACCCGATGCTTTCCGCGCGGCCAGCCAAGGTCGTAAGAACTGTTCGCAGTCGTAGGCGGCCGGTACCCACTTGGTTTTGCCTTCTTGGTTCTTGTCTTCCTTGAGCGGGCCGTCATACGAGTGGCGCACGCGAATCACGCCTTCGGAAAAGTACTCGAAGTCGCTCATGCGAATGCCGCAGATTTCGCCGGTCCGAAGCCCACTGCGATTGCCGAGGTAGAACATGTAGTGAATCGGCTCGGGGAGTTCGGCGATGATCCCCCGAACCACGGCGTCGTCATCGATCCACGGCTGGATTTTCTTGGCGGCGGGTTTGGGCCGGCTGCCCTGCGGGATCTGCCGGACTGGGTTCACTTCGGTGTGCCCGCGCTCGATCGCCCAGGAGAAGAATCGGGAGAGTTGATTCAAATTGTGTCGCCGCGAGGCACCGCCAAGCTTTCCAGCGGCTTTCATCTCGTCCAGCCAGGCCATGACGACAGGGAGACGCATCTCGGACAGGCGCCGGGCCCCAAACACAGGCAGGACGTGCTTTCGCACGCGGGAGCGGTCGTCATCGGCGTTGCGGTTCGATAGCCCCGTGAGCCACTCTTCCATAAGTACCTCGATCAGCGGCTCTTCTGAGGGCTTCTCGATGCCCACAAAGCCGTCGGCGACTCGGCCCTCAATCTGGTCGATGTAGCGCTTGGCCAGGGTCTTGGTGGGCTGCTTGGTGGCGACGGTTTTCCAGCCACCATCGGCATTCTTGTACTTGCCATACCACTTGGGTTTGGCCCGGGTTCCTCGGTTAAATACGCTACCCATTTCGCCTCCTGTATCGGCAGCATGGACTCCCGAGTTGCGGCCGTTCATTCAACAGCTTGTGGAACAGCCTTGGTACATATTTGGTACAGAACGAGGACTGAACCTTATACATAATCGTCGCTAGTGGGGTTCCGAAAAGGGAAAAACCCCGAAGTAACAAGTACTTCGGGGTTTTTAAGTTGGCGGAGCGGACGGGACTCGAACCCGCGGCCTCCGGCGTGACAGGCCGGCGTTATAACCAACTTAACTACCGCTCCATATTCAGTTGTCAGACTGCCTTCCGACAGGGTGTCCCGAGGGACCAGGGTCTATTAAGGGTCGTTAGTCTAAGGGTCGCTTAAGTAAAACAGAAATCAAATTAAGTAGTGGGCGAAACAGGGCTCGAACCTGTGACATCTGCCGTGTAAAGGCAGCGCTCTCCCAGCTGAGCTATTCGCCCTACTCAGTGAGCGAGACGTTATTTATTGGATCTGGGCTGGCTTGTCAACGGCCCCTGCGAAAAAGCGTAGAAAAATTCACCTGGTGGATTTGGGCTCGGGTTTGGAGACGATTGCCCTCGGGGCCGGTGGCCATCTGCACGGCTCAAACTGAAGCGCGCTCGCATGCCACCACAGGCCAACAAGCGCACCAGCCCCTGCCCGCTTGTGGCTCGAAAGCCCACTGCGACGCCGCCCTCCACCACGCCGCTTCAGGGCGTCCGAAGTGCGCTTAGAAAGAAGCTCTCATCGTTGCCAAAGACCTTGTCGTCGTACGCGCATCCTGTCACCACAACGCGCCCATCCAAACCCGCGGCAACGGCTGTTACGCGGGCGCCGCCCAACGAGTCCCACACTTCGCTGGTGCCCAGCTTTTTCCCATTCGCATCAAAGCTTGTAAGCCAAACAAAGCGGCCGTCTCCGCTGCCAATAACGGTGTCGCTAACAAGGTGCACACGGTCTTGGTCGTCTACAACAATGTCGCGCCAATCTCGGTCGTCCGCCTTGGATTGCCAAATCACGTCGCCGTCTGCGCCAATTCGAGATAAGAACTTTCCCGACAGCTCACCTCGGCCCGCTGCAAGCGCAATGGGATACTCGACCTCGCCAGCAAAGAAGAGGTCTTGCCCAACGGAGTCCCACGCAACGAGCCGCGCTGGCCCTGGTATCGCCCAAGAGTTGTCTAGGGCTCCATCAGAAGAATACGTGTTCACGACATGGGCCCCGTCAAACTCTGCAGTCTCGATATTGCCTTCGAAAATTCCTGACACACTCACCGCACCATTAACAGACACGGCCAGAGACCGAGGCCTGTCGCTGCCACTGCCCCCATAGCTGGTTGACCAAACGTGTTCTCCTTCAGGATCGAGTCGAACGACAAAGCCATCAGATGACCCGGCAGACACGAGCGATTCTCCTCCGAAGGAACTTACTTCGCGAAAGAAGCCTGCCACAACAACATCGCGCTCAACCGTAGCAAGCTCAAGGGCGAAGTCGCTGCTGCTGCCGCCGAAGCTCTTCGACCAAAGCACATCTCCTGAACCCGAAAGCTTTACCAAGAGGATGTCGAATGTTCCGGTGCTTGTGTGCGTGCTGCCTTCCAGAGTCACACTCGGCCCAAATCGCACAGAGACAAAGATATTCCCCTCATCGTCGACCGCCATCTGCGGAGTCCCGTCCTCCGTCGTAAGCTGCCTTGACCAAACATTCACCCCATCAGAGTTATACTTAGCCAAAAAGAGTGCACCTCCATTTGCCGTGGGCAAGTCGTCCCCGCCAATGTTAAGTGACCTCTTATAGGTGCCAACAACGACAATATCGCCGGCACCATCAATGGCAACATCGGTGCCACAACTCTCGTTTAGAGAGTCAAACCGCTGCGACCAAACCTGCTCGTGATAGTCGTTTCCACAGCCGACCGAGAGCGTGGCTAGCAGCACGCAGCATTTGGCAATGCCACAAACATTAGAATATTTCTTATTAGTACGCATAAGCATCTTCTGGCTAGAGGCCTTTTACAGGTAGCGAGGGTGGAGCGGGCGGAAGTGTTGGTCGCGTTGGTGTGCTTTCGCACCGAATATCAACCTTGTCACTCGGCGTTGGTGTTAAGGGGAATGTGAAGGGGTCAAATCCAAAGCAATCATCACCAATGCTGTCTCGATTGGAATCTAGCTGATCTGGGTTATAGGTGAGAGGGCAATTGTCGCAAGAATCAGGAACCGAATCGCAATCTCGATCCGCTTGATTCGAATTCCCGACTTCAGCGCAATGATACGGTGCGAAGACCCGTGAATAGAGCCGACTAACGTGCTTGTCCTTGTTTGCCATCGAGAATCGAGTGAGATCGTGCGGATAGTACGTCGTGTACTGAACTTCAAACGGCGGCACTGTGAGTAGAAAGTCTTCAAACGACATAAACTGATATGCCCGGTTCTGCCAGACCTCGTGCCATTGGTACTGCCAAACAACTTTCTGAATTGCGAGTTCGAATATGTTTGGAGTGCGCTCCTGCTTAATAACTCGGTCGATGAGCGTACTGCGGTGATTATCAACCGTTATGTGATCATCTCCGCTAATCGGATTGTTATACGCCGTTGTTCTAGGATCCTCATCTGGACCAATTCGAAACCGTGGATTGGGTGCGTATTCCTCGCGGTCGCCACGATAGGGTTCCGTGTCGATCTCCGATAAAGCAAAGGCACAATCGCTGACTCGATAACTGCCATTGAAGAACTCCGTGATTCCAACATCAAACGGAGTTTCGTCGTTGAGCCCAACCTCTAAATCATACTTAGCCTCTAGGTAGCCAGGGTCCCATGCATCCAGCGCATTGCAATAATCCTTCGGATCATCGATCGAATACACCGCGCCACAAGCAATATTAAAGCCCGTTTTCTCACATGCCCGCCAACTGCCTTCTTCTACGAATTGTTCTTGAAAGAATGACTGTAGATAGGTGTCGGGGCTTGTATCAAGCAGAGCGGTCGAATAGGCATCATCATACGCTTCGCTAAACTCAACTCCGTTGGCCTTTTCGACAAGGTCAAGAATTCCCGAGGTTGGAAACTCCCTGCCAGGCAGTCCAATGTCGTCACCTGGGTCACTGCAATCACCGCAGCCCGCTGGAGGATTGTCCCCCTGACACTCTTGCTCCAATATCTTGCATCGGTCCTGCCCGCTACCAAGGAGGATCAACTTGTTAAACGCAATCGTATTGTACATCGGGGCAAAACGGTTTACGTCAATCGGCGCAAACGCATGACCCGGGAAGTTTCCCGATTCAATAGTCTCAAGAGCGTTACGTTGCTGGTCATAGTAGCCAAATGCACGGTCGATATTATCGACAGCCTCTTCTCCCGAAGACGTCGTGTCCGGGTTTCCGTCATCAGCCAAGTCGGACATTGTTGCGATGAGCACATCGCGCGCATCGAAGTTCGTAATGATGTCTCCGTAGTCGACGTCAAGTCCAACCGAACAATCCAGTGCCACCTGTACTTGGTGTAGCTGATCAAAGTCGACCTGAAGCCCAGCTGTTCGTGCCAGAAGACTATTGAGCTGAGCGTACAGCGCCTGGCGCTGTTCTTCTGTGAGCCCAGTATCGAGAATTTGTACAAGGTCCTTAAGTTTGCTTAGCAGCTCTCGGTCGTCTGGTGCATCACTGTCAGAAAACAGTGTCTCCAATGTTTGCGTGCAGCGCTCAAGCTGAAAATCCTCGTCCACAACAGGCCCATAGAAGTCTACGAACCCACAAATCGCTTCAGTAGATTTCTTACGAACCAAATCGGCAAGCTCATAAATCACTCGCTCCCTAAAATGCTCGGTGTAGAAGTAGTCGGCAAGCTGGCAACTCATGTATTGGGTCGCAATCAGTAGCCCTCCTCCTGTTACAACATCCGTCCAGTCTTCGACATTCATGTCTCCTTCGATGATACGAGTGACATAGTTATTGTCGTTGCAATCAAGACTATCCACGATATCGAATGCTTCCTCCGCCCAGTCGAAGTAGCCGCTAAGACCTAGTAAGCGATGTTCGGTGCACTCTTCAATCACACCTGTTTCACCGCAAGTGCTAGTGCAATTCTCGCCTGCCATTCGATTCGAGGTTGTAATCACATGGTCAACCCACTTCTCTTCTAGGTGACGCTCCAAGTTTTCTCGCATAGCGGCAATTGGCAATGTAATGCCCGGAACCATGTAATCGCGAAACAGCAATAGCGTCGCAGTGGCGAGCCCTGCTGCCGCAAATATTGAAGCGGCGATAGCGGTCCCAACAAATGGAATAAAACTAATCACAGTCGCAACAGCGATGGCGATCGCGATTCCTACTGCCAGAGCACCATAGAACTTGGCAATCTTCTTTGCCATCTCACATTCTTGGCCATCCCACCCTTCGCTGCACTTCGCGATGAAGTACGTGCCCGGGCTACGAAAATTTCGTAATATGCCTTCGAAGTACTTAAGACTATCGCTTATTACGTAGACACCGTTAGGGACAGGGCCTCCCAAAGAATACGTACCCAAAGCCCCAACTTCCTCTCCTTCTGGATACCGACGTTCAAGCCACATTTTCGCGTAGAAGTTACGTGGAATCGCGACATCGTTGTCGAGTAGCAATTGGTCTGGGTCTACATTCAAGACATCGGCAGAAACGCTGTCACATACCAAGCTACCTCCAAGATCGCGCGATGGTAGTTCGTTGGTTAGTGCTTTTAGTGAGCAAAATTCTGAGCCTGGACTTAGAAAGCAATTCCACATCATGCACTCGTTGAGTAGATCGGGTTGGCCGTCAGAATTCAGGTCCAGCGTGAAACCAAATCCGTCGTTGCCAACCTCAACCATCTCTCCCTCAATTTCGATTTTGATGGGGTCAAGCTTGAAATCTTGGCCTAGTGCCCCCTGGTAGCAATCGTTAGGGGTGTAGGGGATGTTTGCCCCAGGAGAATCGCCAAGTATGTCTGTGATGATCTCCCAACCACTGGGAGTACCGCGCTCCTGAGGAGCTGGACAGACATAGTCATCCGCTTCGTCAGGCTCAATGATGCCAAGATTCACAAGCTCTTCTGCGTAGGTATCACAGCACTTCAGACTCACTTCCGAGCAATTGAGCTCGACTTCTTGAATGCAAGTGCTATCGCCATCGCAGTTCTCTAGGTTCACTTCACGATTGGGACACTCGCTACATGGAAGCCCATCAGGTGCGGTTGGCGGGCAGACTTCACGCCACGGATTGCATCCTTCAAAGCAGTGATCACAACTGTCGGCCAATGCCGCATCAGGTGGTCCAGGTACCCCTCGCAATGGGTTGCAGTAATCGCAACTCACCTCGAATTCGCCAGGCTCTGCCCCATCACAAATCGACGTCACCTCCTCCGTCCACATTGGATCAACAGCTTCACAACCGTCACCCACAACCTCAGGCATGAAACGCTCGTGTGCGTACTTTTCAAGTGCGATGTGCTTTAGCTCCTCCATCGCGTGAATCATGTTGTCGGTGTAGTAAGGATTACCATCTACATGTTCACGACCAATCCGAAATTCGAAAGGGGACTTGGTGAACTCATTCACAAATGTGTGCGCAAATGAGTCGCCCGAGATATGCATAAGATAGCCCAAGGCAAACGCAATTGATGCTTGTCGCTCGTTGTAGAGCTTCGACATCCTAGGGTGGGCGAGTGCTTCGGCACGCGTGTACCCAGCAAGCTCATCTCGGTGAAATTCTAATGCTTGCTTGAGTACTTCATCGCCCCAATCACTAGAACGCCATTGCGGGGTGGCAACGTTCGTAATCGGACGCGGCAGCTTCTCGAGCACATCGGAATCTACAATCCAATCAAGCGCCGCTTCCAAGTTGGGATTCGTATTGCCATCCCAAAAATCGTCGGGCACAAACGATGGTGCTTTGCGACTGTGATTTACATGTGACTGCAATTGTCCTGTAACTGCATCTGGCCAGGCATCCGGCCCGTTTGCTCCAGCTCTAAAATATGCGGCCAAAGCTCCGATGTCGTTGTGAGCAGCCCACTCACCATTCTCGGCATGGAGCCCAACTAACTCACCTCCAATAAACACCTGCTCATTCGAAATGCCTGGAAGGCAGATATGGCCGTCCAGGGCCGCATCGAAGACTGCAATATTAGCGGTGGCACCATGCGAGCCGGGCTTCCATGCCCTGGCCTCCCGCGGCATCATTTGAGCAATTAGGGTTGTGCACAGCGTGGCTACGATACAGGTCGCACGCAGCGATGGCTTTCTTCGGGGAGGCATGGAGGGTCCTAGGCAATTCAATGAAACGTTGGACCCTGACGTACTCAGAGTCCTTGCTGCCTCCCTTGTCGGTGCAATGACTTGTGGGTTGCGTCCAAGGCCAGATCTTCTAAAAAAACCACCCACGAGCGCCAGCCCTGCCCGCTTGGCCCCGGCCCCGAAACGACAAATGCAGGCCCTGGGCCTGCATTTGTATCTGCCTGGCTAGCGATGCTTAGTGCACCGCTGCCGCCTAACCGCCCACGCCTAAAGCAGCGCTTTGATCTCGCGCTCGAGGGCGCCGGCGGTGATTGCGCCGGGGCTGTCGAAGACGAGGTGCCCCGAGCGGTTGTAGACGAAGTTTGTGGGCAGGTTGCGCGGGTGGCCAAAGGCTTCGGAGAGGCTTGGGTCAACGCGAACAACTGGGTAGTCGAGTCCGTATTTTTCTGAGAAGGCTTTGAGCTTGGCGTCGTCGACTTTGTCGGTCATGAGACCAAGCATCACAACGCCCTTTTCTTTGTACTTGCGATGGACCCGAGCGAGGTCGGGGATTTCGTGTTTGCACGGGGCGCACCAGGTGGCCCAAAAGTTAATGACAACCACTTTACCCTTAAGCAACTCGGGCGTCCAAACCGTGCCGTCTTCGTCGACGTAGTCGATGGGCGGCAGGCAATTGGGGCCGTCTTGGAAGCAACCCGAATCGAGGTCAGAGCTTTTAAGAAGCTCTCCCGACTTTGAGCCTTCTTCGGAGCCCGCTTTGCTGCATTGAGCCAAAGCGAGAAGTGCAAAACCCGCAAGGGCAATTTTTGAAAGGGTACGGAGCGATGTGTTCATGACTTGAACCTGAGAAGGGATGGCTGAATGTCGTTTGGGGCGTTAAAACCGAGTAAGTCGATGCAGGTCGACATAACGTTTGCGATACCGGCCTTTGGTTGTCCAGCATCAAATTGATACTGCCCCTGGCAATTGGCATCGTGGATTATGAGCGGCACGGCACTTAGAGAGTGGCTTGTCTTTACCATAGGTGTCCCCGAGGCGCCTTCACGCACTATGGAGCCATCCTTTCCGTGTTGGACCATCTCGTCGGCATTGCCATGATCAGCGGTAATTACAAGAATTCCGCCCAGCTCATCGACGACTTTTTTGAGCCGAGCGATCTGCATATCAAGCACCTGCATCGCGACGATTGTGGCTCGGATGTCGCCGGTGTGCCCGACCATATCGCCGTTGGCATAATTTACCCGGGCAAATCGATGCTCTCCAGTGCGGAGCTCGGCGATAAGGGCGTCGGTGATTTCGGCAGCTTTCATCCAGGGCCGCTGCTCGAACGGAATCACATCGGAGGGAATCTCGATGTAGGTCTCGGTCTTCTCGTCGAACTTGCCGCTGCGGTTGCCGTTCCAAAAGTAGGTGACGTGGCCGTACTTTTGCGTCTCGGAAATGGCGAGTTGGGAGATTTGGTTGCGGGCAAAAAACTCGCCCATGGTCTCTTCGATAACCGGCGGCTCGACCAAGTAGTTGCGAGGAATGTGGAGGTCGCCGTCGTACTCCATTAGGCCGGCAAAGAAAACGTCGAGACGCTGGCCTCGATCGAAGGCGTCGAAGGTGATGCTTTCAAAGGCTTGGCAAATCTCGATCGCTCGGTCGCCGCGAAAGTTCATCAGCAAGACCGCATCGCCATCGCAAATTGGTGCGACGGGTTTGCCCGCATCGTCGACGATCACAAAGGTTGGCAAGTCTTGATCGCCAATGCCTTCGTTTGCAGCGCGCAGGCCTTCGACGGCAGCTTGCAAGCCGATAAAGTGATGCTCGGCCCGGCCATGAGCATGAGCGTTATAGCCACGCTCCACCATTGCCCACTCGGCTTGGTAGCGATCCATCGTTGTGGTCATGCGACCACCGCCCGAGGCTACTTGGGCATCGCAGCCCGCATCGCGAAGTTCGGCAAGCACAGCCTCGAGCGTTGCGATGTATTGCATAGCGCTTGTTGGCGGAACATCGCGGCCGTCGAGAAGCGCGTGCACGTAAAGCTTTTTCGCGCCGCCACTTGCTGCATATCGCAAGGCGGCAATTAGGTGATCGATGTGCGAGTGCACGCCGCCATCAGAAAGCAGCGCGATAAAGTGAAGCGCGCCGCCCTTGCCGCATTGGCCCATGGTGCTCTTCCACGCAGCACTTTGGTAGATGCGCCCCGAGGCAATGGCTTTGCCAACAAGCGATGCACCCTGGTCGTGAATGCGGCCGCAGCCAAGGGCGTTGTGGCCAACTTCGCTGTTGCCCATATCGTCATCCGAGGGCAAGCCAACACTCTTGCCGTGGGCTGTGAGGGTGCGAACCATGCCAGGCACGCGCAGGGCGTCTAGTGTGGGGGTTGCGGCAAGCTGTACCGCATCGCCCTCGTCTCCGGGGCCTTCGCCAACACCGTCTAGGATGACAAGCACCAAAGGCCCCTTAGGGCCTTTGAAATGATCACTCTTCTGTAGAGTCCAGTTCATGCTGCCCGCAAGCTAGCATGAACTGGAGGAGCGATTATTGCTCCGGTGGCGTGATGTGGCTGTAGCTCTTGTTGGCCTTCTCGTTAAAGATAAAGTGGCCGGGCTTGAGCTTGCCGCTATCGAGAGCAACCTTCGAAAATACAATCTCGTTGGTATCGCCCTTAGAGTTAAGAACAATGCTTTGCTTTACCGAGTAGTTGCTTGGGTTAACGACGAGCCACAATTTCTTGTAGCGAGCCGATGGAACCTTTGGCGTAAGAAGCAAGAGGATGTCGCTCTTTGAGCCAAACTTGCCTGGGGTTTCCATGACGACGTTAAAGTCGTTAAGCAAGTTGCCTGTGCCCATAAGAAAGCTCACGGCCACGGGAAGTGCGCTGCCCTGCAACGACTCCTTGTAGAACTGCTTGTTCTTGTGCATCACAGCCCAAAGGTGCTTGCCATCCGAGATGAAGCTTTTACTCACCTTGGGGTCGGCGCTGCTGCGGTAGCTCTCGTTCTTGTAGTCCCAACGCATTTTTCCGGGCTTAAGAATGTAGACTTTACCGCTAGAGACTTGAGGCTTAAGCTTGCTAAAGGTCGAGTTCTTTACCGTCTGAGAAAAACTCGCAGAGAAGCTTTTCGTCGTATTGTAAAAGTTCTGAACCTTGGCAACCGCATCTTGTGCCTTGGTCGGGACGGGCATTTTGATCATCGGCTGAGCCGCGACAAAGGTTGCCGATGTTGCAAAGGCGTGTGCCGGTGCGTCGAGAGTTGGCTCCATTAAATCGCGTGAGGCGATGTCGCTTGATGCCAGCTTGGTCGCGGCAGCAAGTTTTGCCGGAGCAGTGCTGCGTGGCTCGTTGGGTTTTGGCGCCTCTTGGGCGACGGCTAAGGCTGCAATCGCGGATGCCTGGTTGGCGCGCACTTGCGCAACCATGTCGCGAACGCTTTGTTTAACTTCCGCAGCTTGGGCGGAAAACATTGAGATGAAGAGAATGATGCTGCTAGTCCACATAAGTTGGCTCCAGTTAGAATGAACGCTTCTCGGCTAGTTCTATGACCTATGACGCATGGGCGCCAGGGGGATTCACGTTGAGTTAAAGATTTAAATTTCAATCGTTTAGCGTTCACATGCGTTGTGGCCGGTTGTTCACTACAATCGGCTAATGACGCGAATCTACGCAAAGTCGGTCCATGCCTCTGCCGCTCGTAAACTGGTCGAGGGATTGCAAACGCTCTTTGTCGCCAAACTCGAAGCACTTTCGGCCGAACTTGGGCATGCCCAGCCCTTTGAACGGGTCGATTGGGTTCGCGACGAAGGCGCCCACGGCGGCGGGCATCGCTACGTCTTGGTGGAGACGCCGCTCTTTAATCGCGCCGCGGTCAACGTCTCTGGGGTGCACTACGACGACGATCCCGAGAAGCGACTTAGCTCGGCCGATGCGCTTTCGACGATCATTCATCCACAGCATCCGCTCGCGCCTTCGGTGCACATGCATATCAGTTGGACCGAGATGCGCGATGGCTCGGGATACTTTCGCATGATGGCCGACCTCAATCCTTCGATCGAGAATCCCGAGGCGACCATCAAGTTTCGAAACGCGCTTCGGCAGGCTGCTCCCAATCACTTCAAGGATGCCGAGGCGCAGGGCGATCACTACTTCAACATCCCTGCCCTTCACCGGCATCGGGGCGTGACGCACTTCTACTTGGAAGCATTCTCGAGCGGTCATTTCGACGATGACACCGCAATGGCACGCAAAGTTGCAGAGGTTGCGATCAATGCCTACGTGGAAGTTCTTGGCGACGCCCTTCGAGGTGCAGCCGAACCCACCGCCGAGCAGCGCGAGAAGCAGTTGGCCTATCACACGGCCTATCTCTTTCAAGTGCTCACGCTTGACCGAGGCACAACGTCGGGGCTGCTTGTTCACGATCAAAACGATCAGGGCATCATGGGTTCGCTGCCGGCTTACGTCGATCGGGCGCTGCTAAATTCTTGGGCGCAAAAACTTCAGGCGCCGCAAGACGCTTTGGTGCACCGTTTGGTTGCCGCGCTCGATGACACGCAGCCTTCGCACGTTACGGCCGATGTTCGCTTGGCACTCGCAGCGGCGGTTCGCGCACACTACAAAGAGCATCCCGCTGCGCTGGCGTTGCAAGCGAAGGGATCCATAGTTCCGCCGACTGTTGATAATCACAGCTAGGCGCGGCGTACGTGCCTGCTCTTGGGCCGCAATCGCTTTGCGGCTTGCGGTTGGCCCCTACAAAACGAATACTGCTCGCTATGCGATTTGCTTTGAGTTTGGGTGGGGTACTGGCGGCTTCGATGCTAACGGCGTGCGCGACAAGCGCGCAAGCGCCGATTGAGGTGCCTGTTGCTAGCGAATCGGTTGCGCAACCTGCGAGCCAAGAGCCCGAGCCGGTGGTTGCTGACGTTGCGCCTGCTCCCGCTGTTGTCGCCAATGCCGATAGCACGCCCGAGCCTGCCGTCGTTGCCGAGACCGATGTCGCAGTCGCGCCTTCACCATCCATGACTCCTAAGAATACTTCTGTGTCTGTGCACGGCCCCGGAAACAGCGTAAAGCCGACGAAGCTTATGATGTTGGGAGCGATGGGCGGCGGCGAGGTCTTTGGTGCGTTTGGCGAACTCTCGCCCGAGTTAAGCGTCGTCGTTGCTTCTGCGAGTGGTGGTCTCGATGCGCAAGCCACACAGCGTGTGATGGATATGGCCCGCGCCAACTTTGAAATGTGCGCAAACATGGCGACGTCTCACAAATCGAACGGTCTAAACACTGTAGACCTAAGCTTTCGCATTAGCCCCAAAGGTTCAACATCGACCATCGCCGCAAAGGGCCCAGAAAAGTTCGCAGCGAAGTGCGTTAAAAAACTTATTCGCAAGCTGCAGTTTGAAGAGAGCGAGAAGGCGACGAAAGTGATTGCCAAGATTTCGTTTCGCCGAACGCTCGATCCGTTTGCGGACCTAGGCGCTGGCGGCATAGGGCTTAGCAACACCACCATCGGCATTGGCAAGGGCAGCATCGGCCTTGGAGTAAATAGTCTTGGCAATACGCGCCCCATTAGCCATGGGTCTGGCACCGGTTCGGGCTACGGCCGTGTCACCAACAAGCTCGCACCAAAGTCACAAGTGCGCGCTGGCAAGCCGGTGACAAAAGGAAAGCTCGATAAGGATGTGATTCGACGCGTCATCCGGCGCAAGCTGCCGCGGATTCGCTACTGCTACGAAAAAGCCCTACTCAAGCAGCCAACCCTTGCTGGGACTGTACGTGCGACCTTCGTAATTTCGCCAAGTGGAAGCGTGACGCACGCCGAGGTCAAAGGCTTTGATGCGTTGGTTGATGCGTGCATTGCCACAACGCTTCGCTCCATGCAATTTCCAAAGCCTCGCGGAGGCGGCAGCGTGACAGTTCGCTACCCATTTACGTTCGCGCCATCCAAGTAGTGGCGCTCAAAGGCGGGCAAATTCGCACGAACGGCTAGGCCCTGGCACAATTCGCCCCATGCCTTTCGTGCGCCATCGGATGTTGGAAATTTGCGGCGCACTAACGCTGTGCGCGCTTGCAGCCCCGGCCTTTGCCGATGCGAAACCGAGCGCCACACCAAGCGCCGTGGCCTGCGAGGCGGCGCCGGCAAACATGGCGTGCATTCCCGGCGGAGCGTTCACTCGCGGTTCGAATGCTGGCCCCAAAGACCAGCGCCCAGAAGCATCAATTTGGCTGCAGACGTTTTACATGGACGTGCACGAGGTGACCAGCGCCGAGTACAAAGCCTGTGTGCGCGCTAAGAATTGTCCCAAGTCGGGGCCGGCCTACAACGACTTTAGTCGCCCAAAGCAGCCAATCAACGGCATTAGCTGGCACGATGCGGTGGCGTATTGCGAATCGGTTGGCAAGCAACTTCCGACCGAGGCGCAATGGGAGAAGGCTGCGCGCGGAACCGATGCGCGCCTCTATCCATGGGGCAACGAGAAAGCCACATGCGAGCGCGCGGTGATTAAAGACAAGCGCGGCCGCAGCTGTGGCGTTAAGAAAATTGGTAGCAAGCCAAACACCGGGCGCACCTTCGAGATTGGCTCAAAGCCCAAGGCGTTGCACGGCCTCTACGATATGTCGGGCAATAGTTGGGAGTGGGTTTCCGACTGGTATTCGAAAAGTTATGAGTCCTGCGGCGAGGCCTGCGAAGGCGTTGATCCCAAGGGCCCATGCGATGGGGCAAGCGAGTGCAAGGGGCATCACTTTAAGATTGTGCGCGGTGGCTCTTGGTACTGGGATGCCTCGTACGCCACAACCACGTATCGCAGGCGGCACTTTCCAAAGAACCGCCCCTTTCATCACTTTGGCTTTCGCTGTGCGGCAACCGTGCAGCAAGCGCAGGCAATCGCAAAGTGAAGGGTTTGCTCGCGGTAGGGCTGCTGTTGTTGGCAACGGCCTGCGGGCCGAGCGCAGTAACAACCGAGCCTGCTCTGGCGGCGCCTGTTGCGGCGCCTCCTGCGCCAACGCCTTTGGTCGCGCCCGACGATAAATCTGCGCCGCCGCATCAGCCTCAGCCTGAAGCCAAGCCTCGCTGCATCACTGTCACCCTCGACGTTGGCGTTGGTCCAACTGGATACCGCGCGAGCGGCGAGCAATGCGACGGGCTTCGCGAAGGGCCGTGGACGTTTGTCTTTCTAAGCGGCGAGCGGCATCGCGAAGGCTTGTACAAAGCCGGCCTTGAACATGGGCCTTGGACGCTTTGGTATCAAAGCGGAACCAAGCGCAGCGAAGGCAGCTTTGCGCAAGGGCAACGCATAGGCATGTGGCTTCGCTACCACGTCAACGGAACGCGCTCGCTTGAAGGCACCTACGAAGCCGGTTTGCGCAACGGACGCTGGCGACGATGGCACAACAACGGGCAACTCTACGAAGACCGGGTGTATGTGCAAGGCACCCGCGAAGGTGCGCAGCATCGGTGGAATCCCGATGGGCTGCTGCAATACGCCCGCTTGTGCAAAAGCGATGTGTGCAAGGTGCTTTGCCAAGTTGCGGGCAAGGCGACCTGCGCGCCTATTCGCTAACGGGCTTGCTTGGGTTTGGCGCGCTACCGATTTGCGCGCTAAGCCACGCCACAAAAATTCGAAACGGCCGCTCTTGCTCGACAAGCTCTTGCGGTGCGTAGTCGGTCTCGGGCCCGCGAAGGCGACCAAGCTCCATAAGCACCGCTGCAGCCCCATGCTCGTGCGCGAAGTAGTCTTGGGCCGTAGCCTGGTGCTTATAGCCAATGATCGATGCCGTCTGCCCAAAGCAGTAGCCAACCGACCTGGCCATCTCTTCTACAACGGTCTTAAGCGATGCGGCATTGTCGGGCTCGCGAGTGCGTGAGAAGGCAAACGGCCACGTAATACACTCTGCTGGGGCGTGATAGTCCAATACACCAACCAAGCGCCCGCGCGTTGCGTAGGCGCGAAATGCCGATATGAGCGGTCGCGACTGCGTTAGGGATTTTTCGTAGGGCACAGGAAACTCGCGATTGGCGTCGTACCAAACACCCTTGGGGTCGACGGCTTTGCGCTTGCCCGCAGCAAAGCCATCGGCGTTTACGATCGGTACAAAGTGAATCCGCAGGTCGTTGCCTACGTTCGAGGCCAAGGTGAGTTCGACTAGGTGAAGTACCACCTCGGTGGAGATCCACTCATTGCCGTGAATTCCGCCATGCAGCAACAAGACTGGCGCTGCACTATCGAAGGTGCCCTTGCGGTCCACTTCGAGGGCAAGAACCTCGCGGCCTTGGCTTGTGGTTGCAACGCGATGAACCTTGGCAATGTCTTTGTACTGGGTCGCGAGTTGGGTGAGCCGCTCGTTCACTTGCTCGTGGCTGTGGTAGGGCGATGCGATTGCTGTGGGCGATGCGATGATGCACAGCAGCCCGACAAGAGCCATGCGCCAAAGCCAGCTCATGCGTCTCGCTCGAGCCTTTGCTTGCTGCGCTTTTCCTTGCGAAGTTGTCGGCGCGCTTCTCGCGCTTGTGCACGCTCGGCGCGCTTTGCTTCGCGAACGCGCTTCTTGGCAGCGCGTTTCTCGGCGCGCTTTGCTTCGCGAATGCGTTTCTTCTCGGCGCGCTCTTGGTCGCGAAGCTCCTTATTCTCGGCGCGAAGTTGCCCGCTCTCGTCACTCGCATCACTTGCGCTACTGGGCCTAGAAACACCCGCAAGAATCTTCTTCTCCGCGCGCTGTCGGTCCGAAGAACGTTTTCTCGACTCGGCGGACGTATCCGCAGGTGGAGCATTGAGAGTAGAGAATCCGTAAATGTCTGAGGGCGTCGCCTGCTTGAGCATGCCCGAGAACGAGCGGGTTCGAGGATGCGCGACAAAGAGCTTAAAGCTTTTGAGACTCTGAACGTTGTAGTGATAGCCGGTGTCCTCAACCAGCGCCAAGCCCGTCCAACCGTTGGTGCGAATCACAATGCTCTTGTCATCGGATGGCAAACTTTTGATGTTGTCGCGAAAGGGTGGCCGCACGCGAAAGTATTGCTCGGCGTTTGAAACGTAGAGAATGCGAACCTTCATGCCGGCTTGTTCGACCGCCTCACCAATGGCCTCCATCGTCCCGGTTACGGTGAGGTTGCCCGAGACCATAAAGACCTTGCCCGAGCGGTAGAGATTTCGAATGTGGTTGTACTGATCGTCGTCGGTTAGAAAGCTTGGAAGCTGCGCCGTTTCCATTTGCTTAATCACTTTGCGAAAGCGTCTGGCGACGTGGCGTTGCGCGTTGCGATGCGCTTGCAATACGGCGCGCTGTGTTTTTGGTTCGGAGTGCGCATCCTTGATGAGCCCGCGCAACTGCTCGTTTGCCGGTGCAAGCCACAACTTGATGAACTCTTCTTTGTTCGGCGCGTTTAGAAATGCAACTTTGTATACCTTGTGCAGGTCGACGATTTTTTGGTCGAAGTCCATAAGCACAAGCACTTCGCTCTTTGCCCATGCGGCGAGCAAATAGTTTTGATCCGAACCGACGCCAATGTAGACGCCACCTTTGTCCTTGGCCGAATCGTGAAAGAGGTCGAGGCGCTGCTCGTTCGAGATCCAGTAGTGGGAGTCTCGAGTGATTGCCTCGGGTGGAGGGTCGCTTGGAAGAGTCTCGAACAGCGCCATCGAGCCAGCGCTCGCGGGTGCGTCATCCGCCCAGAGAGGCTTTGCCATCACCGTAGTTGCGAAGCAAAGCAGGAGCAAAAGGAGGAGTCGGTTCATGCCACTCCGACTTTAGAACGGATACAGCGAATTGGCGGAATTCTGTTCTCAGAAACGTTACGTTTGCAGGACTCTAGGCCGATTTGCCCTGCACCTTTGCCAAGAAATCAGAGTCGGCCCTGGGTCGACTCTCTTCGATCCAGCTCAGCCGTCTGTACTGGCGATTGGCCAGGCTCGCGCCCGTGGAGCCCAGCGAACGTCGGCAATCGTCGGCCAAGGCTATCGAGAGAATATCGATGCGAGCCCGGCTTCGTCCGCGAGATAGCGAATGTCCTGCACCACGTAGCTCTGGATCGTCACAACGGCAATCTGGTCTTCGTGCGCATCGTTGCGCAGCGATGCGGCCATTTCCTCCTCGTAGATTAGCATCACGGGATACGAGCTCTTTCGCAGCTTGGGCAACGCAAGGGTGTTTCGAATCACCACCGGAATGGGGCTGATGTCGGCAATGAAGATGGCCTTGTGCTGCGCTAAGAAATTCTCTTCTTCTTTGTCCAAGAATCCGCGAACGGTTGCACCAGCGCCCTTGGAGAACGCGAAGATCAAGGTCTCGATTTCGGGCGCGATGGTATGCGAGACGTCAAATTGGTCGGGAAGCGTGAGCTCAACCCTCATCCCCTTGGCGAGTCCGATTGCGGCGGCGGTGGGCGCTCCAGCATCACGCTCGACTATCGGCGAAACCGGTTCTTGAGAGTTTATCTCAGGCGCAGTAATCGTTGCACTGTACTTGCTTGGGTCGTAGTGGTCTTTGCTATTTAGGTAATAGAAGACGCCTCCACCAATGAGTACAAGTGTGCCTGCAGCGAGAAGTAACTTCTTGGCGCGTCCCATGGCCTCAGTGTCTCACAGTAGCCGCACCGTGGCGCTTGCTAGCGGACTACTCCACACAGCCGCGATTATCGTCGTCTTTTAGGAAGTGAATGTCCTCGATGACAATCTGAAAGAGTGGTTCGGGCCAAATTTCGAATGCCTCCTGTCCAGCCGCTACCGGGCAACTCGAAGTCTTGACGATCGAGTCATGGGAGAGAATCATCATGCCAACGTGAAACCGAATGTCTCGCGAGAACGGATTCTTCGAAGTGAGCATCATAAATGCCTTGCCGTCTTCAATGTGTTGCGTGAGATTGAAGCTGAGGGTGCGCTCTGGATGGGTGATGCTAGCGACTTGCACAAATTCGGTAGGTCGCTCGGTAGTGGCGGTGGCTTCGATTAAGACCGTTTCGCCGGCGAGCACAGAAATAAGCCTGCTCTGAACCGCAGGAGGAATTAGAGGGTAGGTCTTTGAAAAGGGAGAGCCGTCGGCTTGTTGCAGCGAGACCGTTACATCCTTGCGACATGTCACCGTTTCGCACAGTTCTTCCAGGGTGCGTGGTCCTTCATTGCCGTTGTTGGAGGGCTTGGCCGTGCTCTCTTTCGATGCGATCTCCTCGGTGTTCGACTCTTCGCTTGGTATCGCAGCCGAAGATGAGGCAGGTGGCGAAGCGGCGCCGCCGCAAGCACCCGTGACGAGAACGCAAAGTAGAACGAGGAATTGGCCGATGCTCACAAGAACGATGATACGCATTTCTAACTGCGCTTCGTAATTGCAGGGCTGAGAAGTTTCCTCACATCGCAGAAGAACTCGTACTCGCGCGACCGCCATAAATCTCTCGTTGCGTCAACACTTCGCGAGTTCGAGTTGCGAGAAATGCGGCATGGCGTGAACCGGCACCGTCGAAAATTCGACTTCGGAATTGCGCCCTGCTTGGTCGGCGCTTCAGGTGCAGCAGGTGGCGAGTCGGTGTTAGCGCCGGCGACTTTGCCCGCACACGATGCGTCGATACAGTGCTTGGCGTGTCCTCAAGGTCGTTTCGAACACAGGCATTTTTACTCGGACTTGTTCTGCCCATCGCAGTTACCGCGTGCGCCAATCGGTGCCCGACAGGGACAACACCAGCGGGGCTCGCAGCTCCAGCGGGAACGGCACAGTGGTGTGCGGCGCCGGCTCAGCGAGTGCAGGCTCCTGCGACGAGCTCTGAAGTAGCGGAAGCGGCCGAAGCGGTCGAAGCAGCGGAAGCGGTCGAAGCAGCGGAACCGGCCGAAGCAGCGGAACCGGCCGAAGCAGC
>TARA_R110002096_G_scaffold51516_3_pt1 | contig 66630 bp, 44 predicted proteins | sample TARA_R110002096 | Tara Oceans TARA_R110002096 (sample SAMEA4397295) | marine metagenome | biome: Polar Biome; feature: [DCM] deep chlorophyll maximum layer (ENVO:01000326); material: water (ENVO:00002006), including particulate matter (ENVO:01000060) such as... | depth 35 m
CGAAGACCTCGAGAGCGGAGATGCCCACGCATTGGCTCGGAAGGCCCTCGAATCGGCTCCCCAGCCACACCCAGGGCTGATCTTGCGATTTCATGGAGGAACCCTGAGGCACCCTGGTCCTGGATCTCGCCAGAGGTAGGTGGAGACGAAATCACCATGAAGACCCTCATCACCATGCGCGCCGCCCTGACCCTGATCGGAGTCTCTAGCTGCGCAGCCTTGCCGTTCCTGTTCGCCGACATGGCCTCGGAGATCGCCGACGCGACGCGTTCGGGAGTGTCCCAGGCCACCGACTTCGCGTCCGATGCGTTGAACCCCGAGTGGGTGATGCAGATGGCGTATGGTGGATCCAACGGCAATCAGAACTGAGCCCGGAGGCGATCCCTATGTTGATACTCGTTCCCCTGCTATTGGCGTTCCCCCAGGACGCGTCCACGGATCCCACGCCGATCGGTTGGGGTCATTCGCACCTGGGCACGCATTACGACGAGGGCCCGCGGCAGAAGCCTTGGCCGATGCCCGGCATCGGTCGCGTGCACTTCGAAGTCACGACCTCGAACGCCGAGGTCCAGCCGTGGTTCGACCAGGGCCTCGCGCTCTTGCACAGCTTCTGGCCGTTCGAGGCCGAGCGCGCATTCCGTCACTGCGCGCAGTTGGATCCGGAGTGCGCGATGGCCTATTGCGGCTTGGCGATGGCGACGGATGGCAAGCGCCAGCTAGCGTTCCTGGACCAGGCCGTAGCGCTGCGCGGCTCGGCGAGTGCGAGCGAGCAGGCGTTCATCGACTTGGCGCTGGCGAAGCGTGCCGTCGAGGATGCGCGGATCGAGGACAAGGACGCGGCGGAAGAGGCCCTGCGTCTGCACATCGACCGCATGGTGATGGAGCACCCGGGCGAGGTCGAGATCCTGGCCTTCGCCGCGCTCGAGGTCATGGACCGTGACTTCTTCAAGCACGAGAACCGTGTGGCGATCGAGTCGATGCTGCAGCGCGTTCTGGCTTTGCAGCCGGATCACCCGGGCGCCATGCACTATCGCGTGCACAACTGGGACGGTACCGATGGCGCCTATGCGATCGACAGTTGTACGAGCCTGACGGCGATCGCGCCCGAGAGCGGTCACCTGCAGCACATGCCCGGCCACGTCTTGTCGAACATCGGCATGTGGCATGAGGCCGCCATTGCTCTGGACAGCGCCACGCGCGTCGAACAGCGTTACATGAACCGACGCCTCGTGATGCCCGAGGACAACTGGAACTACATGCACAACCTGGACTACCTCGCCTATGTGCAGGGGCAGCTGGGAATGCAGGGCGAAGCGATCGCGACGGCGAAACAGCTGCTCGTGATTCCTTTGCACTCGGTGTCCGGCGGAGGCCCCGGCGGCGGAGGTTCCCCTGGCAGCTTGAAGCGCGCGGCGATCCTGCGCGAGCTCGCGCGCGCCGAACGTTGGGAGACGATTCTCGATGGCGCCCTGTTCGATTGGCCCAAGCGCTTGGAGCCGGACGAGCGCATGCAGCGCAACTACTACGAGGCGCGCGCCCACATCGCCCAGGGCAACCTCGAGGGAGCCCGCGACCTGATTCGCACGCTGTCGAAGACGAAGGAGGCCATGCTGGAGATGATGGAGACGATGGTCCCGGACCCCGAGATGGCCGAGCTCGGCAAAAAGATGATCGGCGGCGTCATCGATTCTCAGGTCGGCGAGCTCGACGGCCGCATCGCCCTGGCCGAAGGTCGCTCCCTCGAAGCCATTCAACTGCTGACGACCTCGGCCGAGATCCAAGAGGACGTTTGGATGAACGACCCTCCGATGGTCTCCGACTTCGGCTTCAACGTGCTGGGCGAAGCGCTGCTCGAGTTGAACAGTCCGACCTTGGCGATCCCCGCGTTCGAACGCACGCTGAAGACGATTCCGCACGACAGCATCGCGCTCGCCGGATTGGTGCGTGCCTATCACTCAACCGGGAATGCCGAGCTGGCCTCGGCCGCCATGGCCGCGCTCGACGTCGTGTGGGCGGAGGCCAACCCGATCAGTGCCCGTTACTTGGCTGCTCGCGCGACCGGTATCGCGCCAGCAACCGGTGACGTGCCCAAGCGGTTCCGGCAGCTGATGGCGCAACGGCAATACGGCCGGCACGTGTTGAACAAGCTGGGTCCCTGTGCCTACGACCCTGCCGTCGTTCCGGAGTTCGCCGCGATGAACGCGGAAGGCGAGGAGGTCACCTTGGCCGACTTCGACGGCAAGGCCGTGCTGCTGATCTTCTATCTCGGCGACGAGTGCACGCACTGCATCGACCAGTTGAAGAAGGCCGACAAGGACTACCGCACGTTCCGCGATCTGGGTGTCGAGATCCTGGCCGTGTCGAAGGACTCCGTCGAGGAGATCGAGAAGGCGCAGGGTTCGTTCAAGATCACGTTGCTATCGGACCCTGAGTTCGTGAATGCAAAGCGCTTCGGTTCGTTCGACGACTTCGAGGGTGTCGAACTGCACTCGACCGTGTTGATCGATACCAACCGTCGCGTGCACTTCATCAAGACGGGCGGCGAACCGTTCGAGGACTTCGACTTCCTCGAGGCCGAGGCCGAGCGGTTGTTCGAGGGTGGTGTCGTACACGGGATTCGCGGAGCGGCCGCCGTCGAGGCGCCCGCCGGAATCTGAACCGAGCAGAATGGGAAGCCGGCTGGGCTCGCGGTGCGTCGCGGGTTCGGCCGGTTCACCATGTCTTGGGTTGCCGGTTCGAGTGAGGCCACCGAGGCTGGTTGGGCCCAAGGAAGGGGGTAAGTGGACTTCGAATGGGGTAACGGAGGTCGTCCAGTACCCCCTTTCCTCCACTCACGCTCCCTGCATGACCACGTCGCGGAGACCTGCGGACGGGAATCCAGAGGAGCGTTCGCTAGCTCGTCGCCGCTTCCTCGGCGTGCATGCGCTCCTTGAACGCGCAGCCCCACGATTGCATGTGGACGAGGATCGGCTCCAGCGTCCGCCCGTGATCGGTGATCGCGCACCCGACAGAACTGCGGACCGAGGTGCCCCCCCGTGATCTCGAGCCGGAAGCCCGTAGCTTGACGCCAGATCGCCGGCCACAGAGCATGATGCTCCCACCTCGCTCCCTCCGCTCACCCGTTGCCCGGCTCGCTCCAGATGACTCCCCCCTACGACCGCGACGAGTTCGTCGCGACGTTCACCTTCGACGCCCTCTATCCCCTCTACCTGAACAAGCTCGAGAGGAAGGGCAAGACCGAGGACGAGCTGGTTCAAGTGCTCAAGTGGCTGACCGGCTTCACCAAGGCGCAGCTCAAGAAGCATGTGAAGGAGCGGTCGACGATGAAGCAGTTCTTTGCTGCGGCGAAGTTGAACCCTAATGCCAAGCTCATCAAGGGAGTGGTGTGTGGGCACCGGGTCGAGGACATTGAGAATCCGTTGACGCGAAAGGCGAAGTACATGGACAAGCTCGTGGATGAGCTTGCGCGGGGGAAGAAGATGGAGTCGATCTTGCGGAAGTGAGTCCGCTTGCCGTCCATTGCTACGATTCGTGCGTCGCGGCCACACACGAAGGCATTCATGAGACTGTTCCGCAAGAAGGTGAAACTCGAGGACAAGCTGGCGAAGCTTGCGACGTTCGGCTGCGTCGTGGATGAGGGCGCCAGTGAGGACGACCTCTTCCTGTTCCAGGATCGCGAGGCGGATCGAGAGGTCCCGTAGGCTGACTTCGTGGTCCCCCCAATAAGCTGAAGCCCGATCTCAGCCGGAACGTTCCTTCGTCGGTCCTCCGGCACTGAGTAGGATTCAGTTCCAAGCACACCGGTGCGTCCCTGTTCCCAGCGGGCCTGGTCTTGATTTGCGTTCGCCTTCTGTTAGGCTTTATCCCTCAGCGATTAGGTCTCGCCGCCACTTACGGCCGGCTCATCACATGAAGCTCAAGGTCATCAGTCTGTACACCGGCGCGGGAGGGCTTGACCTCGGTCTGGAAGCTGCAGGATTCGAACCCCTCGCCTGTGTGGAGATGAATGGTGAGGCAGTTGCAACCCTGACCGCCAATCGTCCGAGATGGCCAGCCATTCACGGGAAGCTCGTGCCGAAGGCGCCGTGCAGTTCCGAGGAAATCACACCTGAGGAAGTCGTTCAGGAAGCGGCGGGACAGCCGGACCTACTCGCAGGCGGCCCTCCGTGTCAGCCTTTCAGCAAGTCTGGTTACTGGTACAGCGGTGACTCTGCGAGGCTCGAGGACCCGCGAGCAAACACCCTCGACTCCTACCTCCGCACGTTGGAGCTGGCTCAGCCGAGAGCATTCCTTCTTGAGAACGTTCCGGGTCTGGCCTTCAACAACAAGAGCGAAGGGCTGAACATGCTTCGTCGGCGAATCAGGGCGATCAACCGTCGGGCCGGAACGTCGTACACGTTTCAAGCTGCCCGCCTCAACGCATCCGAGTTTGGGGTCCCCCAGCTACGGGAGAGGGTGTTTGTGATCGGTAGTCGCGATGGGGTCGAGTTTGAGTTTCCGGAGCCGACTCATGTCAAGCCGCCGCCGGTGAACATGACCGATCCTCGACCGCATGAGCCGATACGCGAGGCCGTTCACGGCCTGGATCCGTACACGACAGCATGGGATGCAATCGGCCACCTTGATCATCCGGAACTGGATGATGACGATGACCTGCGCGTGCGGGGGAAGTACGCCGATCTTCTACCCACGATCCCAGAGGGCTGCAACTACCTCTTCCACGCCGACAAGGGCGGCACGCGACGCAAGCTATTCGGCTGGAGGACCCGCTATTGGTCGATGCTGCTCAAGCTGGAGAAGAGCCGTCCTTCTTGGACTTTGACTGCTCAGCCCGGCCCTGCGATTGGACCCTTTCATTGGAAGAACCGACGACTTTCGGCAGCTGAACTCTGTGCGCTCCAGACATTCCCCGCCGACTACAAGATCCACGGGAACTGCCGTTCCGCTCACAGGCAGGTCGGAAACGCGGTTCCGTCCGCGTTGATCGAGTTGTTGGGGTTGGAGATCCGCCGACAGTTCTTCGGCCAGAAGGTACGTCGCAAACCGAGGCTCCTCCCTGAGCTGCGAGATTCAATCCCGGCGCCGGAAGGTGTCGCAACGACCATCCCCGCCGCGCTCCGTCGCGAGGTCAAGATCTATGCACCTCACGCAGGAACGGGCAAGGGGCCTTCAGCGAAGAGGCGAGCGGCTACTCGGTCGTAGCCTCGACCCATGCCGTCTGGACTTCATCGCTCGCTTCAATCTCTTTGAGCCGATGCAGGCCCAGCTTAGGGAGCAGAGCCAGGGTCTCCTCGGGCTCATCGGGGAGGAATCGGATGGTGTCTAGGAGTAGTCGCCGGACTCCGATCACAATGTCGAGGAAGGCCCCGAATCGGTCTCTCGCGTTGTCGGCAAGTTGATCCGAATCCAATTCGGTCGAGCCCTGGGAGAGTGCTGCGACGAGCCCTCGGGGAATACGCTCGGCACCCAGCCTGTCGATGAACTGGAGCACCTCGCTCTCAGTGAAGGGTCGCTGCTTGACCTCGACAGACAAGCTCACTTTGTTGCCGACGAAGACCCCAACATCTCCTGTCCAATTCCGACTCGGGTCGTTGATCTTCCGGGTTCGAACATCCTTAAAAGCGAGATCGAGGATGGCGGCGACGATGGCTTGCCCAACTTTCCCACCCTCACTGTTTGCCTCCACGAAAGAGGACGTTGCCTCGACGAGTCGAACCATCGCAAGCGGCCTGCCAGCGATCCCAACATCTTCGAGCTTTCCAGTCGCCATGATTCGCGAGCGCAAGAAGGCCGCTAGGGCCTCGAGAGCGCTCCGGTTCTCTAGGAAGTCGGCTAGCTCTAGGCACTCGCAGAGGAAAGCGAGGTCAGGCTCCGTACCACGCCGCACATTCATCTCCACGCTGATTCGAACCGCCCTGAGGAAGGGCTGGTTATTGAGTGGCTCAGCGCCGGTCGTTCGAATGTCAATCCCAGCGAACTTGCAGCATGGCACGAACACGTTCTTGGCTACGCTGCGGGCTGAGTAGCTCTTGTGACCGTCACCTTCCCGAAGAGAGAAGGCGTCGATGTGCCTATCGGTAGCCTTCGCAAGGAGTGCGGTTCCGAGTGCGGGAGTGAGGGTCTGGCTCCTTGCGCCCGCGACCATGTCGGTGCGCTTGATCCACTCTTCGGGAAGCTCCGCTGTGCCTCTGGCAAGACGGAGGGCATCTTGGAAGACTCCCTCTGCGGTCTTGCGATCAATCGTGATACCCATGGTTCGTGGTCAAGGTACAGCAGCTATCGACACTGCACGACCTCGATTCTGACACGAACCGTCGCTAGGAGCCCCGGCGGAGCTGCCCGCGGCGTCCCAGGAAGAGGGTGCGGGAGCGCAACCCCGTGCCTATGCTGAAAATCTTCCAACAGAACCCGGGCGCCCCTAGGTGTCGAGATCGGGGTAGGGGAGTACCCTGTAGGCTCAACGCGCCCGTAGCTCATCTGGATAGAGCACCGCTTTCCTAAAGCGGGGGTAGTGGGTTCAAGTCCCGCCGGGCGCACCAGATCAGATGAGACAGAGACTCTGTTTGCTCGCCAATCGATTCCTCAACTTGCGGAGACGCCTGGAAGGATCGGGTCATCCCGCGGTCCGCGCAATTCAGGCCGTGCTCGATGATATTGAAGGCGTGAGTCGCACTGACTTTCCTCACCAGTGGTGTGAATTCGCGACCTTCACTTTCGGGCTCATGCTCACCCACGAGCCTGATCTCGAGGGGCTAAAGTACCGACTAGGAAGGGATGGCGTTTCCCGGCATTGGTGGTTGGAGATTTCCGGGCAACAAGTCGACCTAACAATTAGCCAGTTCCAGGGCGGTCCAGCAATTCCCTACATTCAACAATTGGATGATACGCATATCAGATTGTTTGGCATGCCCAGAGACTTTCCCGAACCCGACGTGAATGTCTCTTTCCGAGCCATGGTCAACAGCCTCGCTGACGCGATGATTGCGATGGATAAGTCCATGGGTGACCCAGCCTTCGCGGTCTCCTCAGGTCCGCATGGGCAAGATGGCGGCCGAAACGCTGACAAAACTCTATTGCAATGAGCCTTGATCCTAAACTGAAGCTGATTGGTCGGGTGAATGACGGACGAGTCGAGATCGAAGCCCCAAGGGGGCTTCGTCTCAGTGAGGGCGCGCTGGTAGAATTGCGCGTTACCGAAACCGCAATACCAACTCGCATACGTCCAATCTTGCTGGCGAGGGGACGTCACTACATCGTCGCAGAAGGCGCGACTGTATACGTTGCGGTCTCGGTCAGAACCGCATTGCCGCGCGCCTTGATGAGCGCCCTTGTTGATATCCCAGAGGCGCGCAGGGGTATCTCAACTGTCGGTTTGGCCTCAACATCACGGCTCGTCCCAGTGACCCTTGGCGGGTCTGTGCAGCCAATCAAGGCCCCGCGCCTCGCCGACGGCTCTCTTGTAATGGTCGCTCGTGGATCCGATGTCTTGGAGACTCAAACTGGCCAGATCGAACTGCCCAACTGCTTCCAAGATCGTCATGCTATCAGTTTAAACCATGCCATTACAAGACTATCCAATTCGTTCGAGCCATGGCGTAAGGCCAATACAGGTAGCATCTACAAGCGAATATGGCTGCAACTCGGGCCTACATGGATCTCTCTTGGCGCAGTGCGTGACCAGCTCAGTGCTGGTCTGGAACGGAGCATCGAAATGGCCCTTTCAGCGGATCGGAGCGGACTCTCTTAGGTGCCACCGAGGTGTCCATTGCGCCGGACCCAACGAAGCAGGGAGCCCTGTAGGCGTCAAGGCTGGCTGGCTACGCCAGCTAGGGAAAATCACGACTCTTCCAAGAGCTAGGCGCATATGCTGGTGAGAAGGTCCTCCGATCTTCGTGGTATCGTTGGCCCCGTTAAGGGCAGGCCGCCGCACTGTTCGAGCCCATGATATCTCTGCACACTGTGTGCGGCGGGGAGCAAAGACGAGCCCACCCTGACCGCCTTCCAATTCGAGCCATATGCATCAATCCGCCGAAGCGACATTCCTGTCTGATGCCGTACCTCAAGTCGGGCAACTGGTCCAAGTCCGCTCCAGGCGCTGGCTAGTTGAGGACGTTCGAGAGGGCGACGAGACCGAGTCGCCGATCATCACCCTCGCGTGCGCCGAAGAAGACGCCCAAGGGGAGGCGCTCACAGTCTATTGGCAGTATGAGCTCGACCGCCAGATCCTCGAGGGGGAGAACTGGTCGGACATCGGAGCGCGCGGGTTCGACGACAGCGACTCCTTCGCCGCGTTCCTACACACGATGCGCTGGGGCTGCGTGACGGCGACGGATCCGACCCTGTTCCAGTCTCCTTTCCGTGCAGGCATTCAGATCGACGCCTACCAGATGGAGCCCCTCCGGAAGGCGCTTCAGCTTCCGCGCGTCAACCTCTTCATCGCGGACGACACGGGCCTCGGCAAAACGATCGAGGCTGGACTCATCGCGCAAGAGCTGCTCCTGCGCAAGAAGATCAAGAACATCGTCGTCGCCGCCCCTCCGTCGGTCCTTGACCAGTGGAAGGGTGAACTCGAGGAGCGATTCGGACTCGTCTTCGAAGTCCTGGACCGCGCCTACCTCGCGAGGGTTAGACGTGAACGAGGGTTCGGCGTGAACCCCTGGAAAACGCACAGCCGATTCCTGATCTCCCACAAGCTGCTCATCGACGAGGCTTACACCAGCCCAATGCGAGAGTGGCTCGACGAGCTCCGGGAGTCCAGCGAGAACGGTGTGCGGCCGGGCAGCCTGCTGATCCTCGACGAAGCCCACCATGCGGCCCCTGCGAGTGGGAACCGCTACGGGATCGAAACGAAGTTCACCCGAGCGATCCGTGATCTCGCATGGCGCTTCGAGCACCGACTCTTCCTTTCAGCGACGCCGCACAACGGCCACTCGAGTTCCTTCTCGACGCTCCTCGAGCTTCTGGATCCAACGCGCTTCACGCGCGGCGTCAAGATCAGTGGTAAGACCGAGCTCGACAAGGTCATGGTTCGCCGCATCAAGGAAGACATCCGGGCCATTCAGGGAGGCTTCCCTGTTCGCAAGATCGTTCGAGAGGTCATCGATGACCTTCCTCCCGGGACGCCAGAGCTCCTGCTCTCGGGACTTCTCGACGAGTACCGCTCCGTCCGCGAAGAGCGTCACAAGACGTCAACCAAGAGGGCCCAAGCGGCCGCCGGCCTCCTCGTTGTCGGATTACAGCAGCGCCTTCTTTCGTCCATCGAGGCGTTCGCTCGCAGCCTCAAGCGGCACATCAAGACCGTCGAAGGGCAATGGAAGAACGAGAACGACGGTACATTGCCGGCTCATGGACAGCTTCCGGTGGCGTTCGCCAATCAGAGTGACCCTGGGGACGACGAACGGGTCGAGCTCGGAGAGGAGCCCACCCAGGAGGCGCTGGACCAAGCGGAAGGGGCCGAGGAAGATCAAGACCTCCAGCTCCTCGAGGAATTCGCTCTTGAGTCCCCGAGTAGAAACGCAGATCTATTCGCGCAGGAGCGCGTACTTCTGAAGGAGATGAGCCGGATCGCTAGCGAGGCCCGGCACGACCCGGACGTCAAGATGCGGAGGCTCTTCTCGTGGCTGAAGGAGAACCTCTGCCCCGGACTTCCGTCCGAGCTTGGTAAGTCTCCGTCATCTGACGCCCAATGGAATGACCGGCGAGTGATCCTGTTCACAGAGAACCGGCAGGGGACGAAGGTCGCTCTGCGGGAGATGCTCTCAACTCTGATCGAGGGTACGCCCGACGCAGAGAACCGCATCGCCGTCCTCGATGGGAGCACACCATCCGATCGCCGTAAGGAAATCCAGAGGCGATTCAACGCGGACCCCACGATCGAGCCTCTCCGCATCTTGATCGCTACCGACGCCGCCCGCGAAGGACTCAACCTTCAGGCCCACTGTTCAGATCTCTTTCACTTCGACCTCCCTTGGAACCCTGGCCGCCTCGAGCAGCGCAATGGTCGGATCGACCGAAAGCTCCAGCCCGCGGACGAGGTTCGCTGTCACTACTTCGTCCTTCCACAGCGTGTCGAAGACCGCGTACTCGAGGTCCTCGTCGAAAAGACAGAGGTGATCCAGAAGGAACTCGGCAGTCTCTCAAAGGTCATCCATGCTGACATCGACAAGGCCCTGAAAGGCGGCATCCGTCACAAGGACGCAGACAAGCTCAAGGGCCAGATCCAGGGAGCCGAGCTCGACGAGGCACGTCGCGCAGCAACCGAGGAAGAGCTCGAGACGTCACGCGAACGCCAGGCGGACCTCCGCAATCAAATCGACCGCTGCCGTGGGCTACTCGACAAGTCACGGCGTTGGCTCAAGTTCAAGCCCGACGCTTTCCGCGAGGCGCTGTCCTGTTCACTTCAGCTCCAAGGGCTCGATGCGCTGCAGCCTGTAGACACAGGGGGGGCGTCCGAGACCTGGGCATTGCCCCGGATCGATCGGGCGGAACAAGTGGACCCGAGCTGGAAGTCGACACTCGATACCCTTCGAGTGCCCCGAAAGCCCAAGCAGCGTCTTGCTGATTGGCGGAAGGAAGCACCCATCCGCCCTGTCGTATTCGACGACAGTGGGACGCTCCAGGAAGACCACGTTCACCTGCACCTACAGCAGCGGGTTGCTCAGCGGCTCCTCTCTCGGTTCCGGTCCCAGGGGTTCCTGCACCACGATCTCTCTCGAGCCTGCCTCGCGCAAACCACAGACTCGATTCCGCGCGTCGTGCTTCTCGGACGCCTTGCTCTCTACGGCGCGAATGCCGAGCGATTGCATGAGGAGATCGTGCCTGTCGCGGCTCGATGGGTCGAGCCGGAACGACGCAACGGCCCTCTCAAGGCGTACGCGCGCGATGCAGAGGCCAACACTCTCGAGCTACTCGAGACGGCTATCTCATCCGGTCGCAAATCCGCGGACGTTCCCGAGCCGATCCGCCAGCAGATGCTCGATGCGACCGCGAAGGACATCGAAGCGCTCCGACCACAGCTTGAACCTCGAGCTCAGGAGCTCGCCGAAGTTGCTAGAGAGAAGTTGGCCGTACGGGGAGTCAAGGAGTCCGGGGACTTCCTCAAGACTCTTGGCAGGCAGAGGGGAAAGGTCCAGGCTGAGCTTGACCGATTCGAGAAGAGCAGGGCTCAGCTGCTGCTCGACTTCCCCGACTCCGATGAGCGACGTCAGGTCGAGGAGAACGCGCGTTCGTGGGAGAAGCGGCTTGAGGCATTCGAGTCCGAGGAGCGCGATGAGCCCAGTCGGATCCAGGCTCGATACGAGATCCGCGCGACGCGCATCGAGCCCGTCGGCCTCGTCTATCTCTGGCCGCAGAGCAACTGACCGCTATGGCCAAGACCTCCCCTGACGTACTAGCACATCTGGAATGGCTGGGCTTCGTGCAGCCCACGGGCCTCGTCGTGTCGCCGATGGCGCTCACACGCCTTGGCGCAATCCTCAACCGGAATGACAGGGACTCGCAGGCGCGCCTCGTCGCACTCGTTCCCGAGGAGACGCTCGAAGTCGGAGCCGAGACGCGGCCGTACCTCGCTGACTTCCAGACCTTCACGCGTGAGGTTCTTCGTTGGTCTTGGAAGGAACCCTTCTTCGCTGGGACCGATGACTGTCCGATCCCCGACGAGCTCCGCCACCATCTCGACGACTACGAGGAGACCCTCGCGCCAGACTTCGCCGTCGCAGACCGCGATCCGAAGGAAGGCGCGTGTCCATGGCAGCTCGTCGTGCGCGTGCTACCCAAGGGTCAAGACCTTGACCATCCTGTCCGCGAGGGAGGGAGCTACGAGGCATCACCTCACGCGCGACTCGAGCGCCTCCTGCGCGCAGTTGGCGCACCGGCGGGACTGCTCTTCAACGGCGATACGCTGCGCCTAGTCTCCGCGCCCCGCGGCGAGAGTTCCGGCTGGATCGATTTCCGGGTCGCGGACATGGTCCAGACGGCTGGCCGTCCCGTCTGCGCCGCGCTGGTTATGCTCCTTGGGCAGAGCCGACTGCTCACCGGGACCCCAGACAAGCGACTGCCTTCGCTGCTCGCGGAGAGCCGGAAGTACCAGAACCAGGTCAGCGAGAAGCTCGCCGAGCAGGTAATGCACGCGCTGTACGAGCTCCTGCGCGGGTTGGAATCGGCGGACGCCAGGGCGGAGGGCGCGCTCCTGCGCGAGGTTCGGGAGGAGCACCCCGACGAGGTCTATCACGCGCTCTTGACGGTACTGCTGCGCATGGTCTTCCTGCTGTACGGGGAGGAGCGCGGGATGCTGCCCAAGGATGGAGCCTTCCTGGGCCACTACTCCCTGGTCGGGTTGCACCGTCGTCTCTCTGCGGACGCGGCCATGCATCCGGACACGATGGATCAGCGCTTTGGAGCTTGGGCGCAACTCATCGTGCTTTTCCGCATGGTGCACGATGGGGCCAACAGCGGAACCCTGCAGATCCCGGCGAGGCATGGAGTGCTCTTCGATCCTGATCGCTATCCGTTCCTCGAGGGCCGCGCGAGCGTGGGTGTCCGGCAGGCCGGTGAGCGACTTGAGTACCCACGCATTCCTGACGGCACAATCCAGCGCGCGCTCGAGAGGCTGCTCGTACTTGAAGGCGAGCGGCTCAGCTACCGAGCCCTCGACGTTGAGCAGATCGGGTCGGTGTACGAGACGATGATGGGATTCCGGATCGAGACGGCGACCGGGGCTTCGGTGGCGATCAAGGCCCAGAAGAAGGGCGGTGCGCCGACGACGATTGACCTGGACGCGCTGCTCGATGTCGAAGGGAAGAAGCGCGCCAAGTGGGTTCAGGACCATGCCGACCGCAAGCTCACCAAGACCATCACCGATCCCCTCAACGCCGCCACGACGATTGAGGAGCTCCACGCCGCTCTCGACTTGGTCCTCGACAAGGCCGCCACCCCCGACCTGGTCCCGAAAGGCAGCCTCGTCCTCCAACCCTCCGAGGCCCGCCGCAAGTCCGGCTCGCACTACACCCCCCGTGAGCTGACCGAACCCATCATGCGCACCACGTTGCGCCCGATCCTGGACCGCCTCCGCGAAGAGGCTGGAGGCCCGCCGACCCCGGATCAGATCCTAGACCTCAAGGTTTGCGATCCGGCCATGGGCTCGGGTGCCTTCCTGGTGGAGGCCTGCCGCCAGCTTGGAGACGTGCTGATCGATGCCTGGGCTGCCCATGACGCGCGGCCACAGATCCCTGGCGACGAGGACGAGGTCATCCACGCCCGTCGCCTCGTGGCCCAGCGCTGCCTTTACGGCGTCGACCGCAACTCGGTTGCAGTCGACCTCGCCAAGGTGTCGCTTTGGCTCGCGACCTTGTCGCGGGATCACGCCTTCACCTTCGTGGACCACGCGCTACGGCACGGGGATTCGCTAGTGGGCCTCACCAACGCCCAGATTGCTGCACGCGACTGGTCGAACGAGGAGCCCCTCGACAGCCCGCGCTACCACAAACTGAAGGCCAGGATCGACGAGGTCGTCATCCTGCGGCGTCGGATCCGCGAGGCCGGGGACGAGACGAGCGACTGGGAGCTGCGCGACCTGCTCGACGAGGCCGAGCACAAGGCGAGCGAGGTGCGCACCTGGGGCGACCTTGTGATCGAGGCCTTCTTTTCCGCCGAAAAGGACAAGGCGCGAAGACAGGCCCTGGGTGAGGTGGCGATGCAGATCGCCGCGGGCGTGGAATCAGGCGAGCGTACGCGGCTCGACGAACTGCGTCGAGTGGAGCCGCCGTTGGCCCCCTTCCACTGGGAGCTGGAGTTTCCGGAGGTCTTTGAACGCCGCAATGGTGGATTCGACGCATTTGTCGGAAACCCACCATTCCTGGGAGGGAATAAGGTGTCGGCTACCCTTGGGAGCAGATTCCTCTCATGGATCCTCAATAGCCACCGTGGGTCCCACGGAAAAGCAGACCTCGTAGCGCACTTCTTTCGAAGAGCATTTTGCCTTTGCCGTCGCGGAGGGGTGTTGGGACTGATAGCGACCAACACCATTAGCCAAGGGGATACACGTTCGACAGGGCTGCGATACATTTGCGAGAATGGCGGGTCGATTTATCAGGCGAAGAGGCGCATGCCATGGCCTGGTCGCGCGGCGGTTTTGGTTTGCGTGGTTCACGTCGCGCGCGAAGTCCCGGTCAGGCCCGCTTACCTCGATGGGTGTGAGGTATCGATGATAAGTGCATTCCTCTTTCATCGCGGTAGTAATGCAGATCCTGTGCGCCTGGACAGCAACCGGAGTGTTGCCTTTCAAGGCTGCGTGCTATTGGGCAAAGGCTTCGTGTTTGCCGACCCGGGTGGAGATGAACTGGCGGGTTCTCTCTCTGACATGCGTGGTCTAATTAGCCGGAACGCTCGCAACGGGGAGAGGGTCTTTCCATTTATAGGCGGGGACGAGATAAACTCTAGCCCTGATCACAGCCACACTAGATTCGTAATAAGCTTTGGCCAGCTGAGCCTGGAAGAGGCGGAGATGTGGCCTGATTTGCTGCAAGTGGTGCGTGAGAAGGTAAAGCCATCCCGGGACAAGCTGCGAAGTGATACGGGGCCAGGCAAGCATGGCCGGAAATGGTGGTGGCAGCTGCTGCATCCAAGGGTAAAGCTCTACAAGGCTATTGAAAGCCAGGAGAGCGTGATTGCGGTTGCACGTGTGGGCCAACATGCGGCATTTGCCATTCTGCCAAGCAGAACGGTTTTCAGCGATCAAGTTGTCATCTTCTCGCTTTCATCCCGCGCGGCATTTGCAGCCCTTCAGTCCCGTCCGCACGAGGTTTGGACGCGTTTCTTTAGTTCTACGTTGGGGGACGGCCTTAGATATACCCCCTCCGACTGCTTTGAGACCTTCCCCTTTCCCGAGGACTGGCAGACAAACACCGCCCTCGAAGCCGCCGGTCAGGCCTATTACGACTTCCGCGCCGAGCTCATGGTCGAGACCGGCCTTGGCCTGACCAAGACCTACAACCGATTCCACGACCCCGACGAGGATGACCCCAAGATCGTCCGGCTCCGCGAGCTCCATGCCGCCATGGATCGCGCCGTCCTCGACGCCTATAGGTGGACCAACGTCCTCACCGACTGTGAGTTCCTCCTCGACTATGAGGACGAAGGTGACGACGGCTCGCGCCGCCGCAAGAAACCCTGGCGCTACCGCTGGCCCGACGAGGTCCGCGACGAAGTCCTCGCCCGCCTCCTTGAACTCAACGCACAGCGCGCCGCCGAGGAAGCGAACACTGGGGATGGCGAGCTATTCGCCTAGCGGTCCTCTGCGTTCCGCATTCGACCCTTCTGGGCTCTTTCCTTTGCCTGTGTCTGCCACCCTTCCGGTACTTGGAGCCGACCGACTGCTCAACCGCCCTCCCAAGTCCACGGACTGTTCTAGAAGCGACCGCTTCGATCACGAGGACCGTTCATTCGACTACATTGCCGGCGCCTACCAGCCCTTTCAGCGAGCCGCATGACTGACTCCTCGACCTACAAGCGCGAAACCCTCCCTGTCCCTGAGACGTCTCTTGAGGCACGCGAACAGCTCATCAACAGCCTACGGCTTGACCTCGTCGGTCCCTGGCACGGTCACGAGCTCGCCAAGGAGACCCTTTCGCCGCGCTTCCGGCCGTCCAACTGGTACCTGACCGGGTTCCTAATCCCGGCAGACACGTCCGCAGAGGACCGCGGGGACGATGACTCGGATGAGGACTTCGATGACGTCTCGGATGGCGCCGGCGTGTCGGAAGAGAATACCGACGACCGGAAGGCGGCGCGCAAGAGTTTCTTCCCCACGTCCATGGGACTGACGTTTCTGGTCGACCCAGCGGCCACGACACTGAACGTGACCATTCGATGGGGGGACTACGCAGATGGCGAGCTGCCACCGCGGACTCCAGAGGAGAATCCCATGCAGGTGTGGCAAAGGCACCCGCGGGAAGTCTCAGTCCCGGTGGATCTCAAGGCGTTGACCGAGGAGCCGCACGACCTGCCGGTCCCGAACAGCGGCGGACTGAAGGTGACGGTCCTCGGCCGGTCTTTCCAGGCCCAACAGACTCACGATGAGCTGCCTGCTGGAACGCGCTCCGTCTCGGTGTTCCTGGTGAACGGGCGCGTGCCGGTTCCTGGCCACGAGGACGTCGCCTACGCGTTTCAGCCACAGATAGTCGTCCAGTGCGATCGCCCCTTCATGCCAAGGCCGGATCTTCGCGGGCTTCGCGCCGGGGAAACGGACGAACACCTCGCGGACTTGCACTTCTCGGACGCACCGGAGCTCGCCGCGGGGCATGGCGTGTCCGTGGACTGGTCGAGCGTCGATGGAGAATGCCGCGAGCTTCGAACGGAGTGGATGCCTCGGGGTGACGTGGAGCGAACTGTGACGGCTAGGCTCGATGGCGTCGAACTCGAGATGGAGGCTCTCGGGGCACTCGAGGACGGGGAGGCGGCGCGGCGCGCGCTCATGCCGCTGGTTGAGGAGTATCGCGCGTGGATCGAGGCACGGAGGAGCGAGCTCGGTGCGCTCATCCCTCGACGCCAGGAGACTGCCGAGTCGCTACTTCACGATGCGGGCATTGCTGCCACACGAATCGAGGCAGGTATTGCGGTGCTCGAGGCACACCCCGATGCTCTCCACGCCTTCTGCGTGGCGAACCGAGCGGTCGGTCGGGCACTCCGGAAGCGCCTTAGCAAGGATGTTCAGCCCAGCTGGCGAGTCTTCCAACTGGCGTTCCTGTTGCTCAACCTCGAGGGGGTCGAGGACCCGACCCATCCCAGACGAGAGATTGTCGATCTGCTGTTCTTCCCAACGGGCGGTGGCAAGACGGAGGCTTACCTCGGGCTCGCTGCCTTCACGATGGTCCTGCGGCGTCTTCGAAATCCGGGCCTCACGAGCGCCGGCGTGTCGGTGCTGATGCGCTACACGCTGCGTCTGTTGACGCTAGATCAGCTAGGCCGCGCAGCGGGGTTAGTGTGCGCACTTGAGCTCGAACGGGAAGACGACCCGGAGCGGTTGGGGCCCTGGCCCTTCGAGATTGGCCTGTGGGTTGGAAAGGCGGCGACTCCGAACAAGATGGGCTTCAAGGGCGGAAAGGGTGCAGATGCCGAAGGCTCGGCTCGTTCGAAGACCAACCGATACAAGACGGACTCTCGCCGCCATCCTTCGCCGATCCCTTTGGAAAACTGCCCGTGGTGCGGTGAGGAATTCACAAAGGACTCCTTCTCGCTTGAGCCCGACGCTGATCGACCGAACGAACTTCGCGTCGTCTGCTCGAGTCTGGGCTGCGACTTTGACGGGCAGAGAACCCTGCCCATCGTTGCGGTTGACGAGACCATCTATCGACGGCTGCCGGCGTTCATCATCGCGACGGTGGACAAGTTCGCGGCCCTGCCGTTCACCGGCGAGACGGGCCTCCTGATGGGTGGCGCGACACGCTCTGACAGCCAGGGCTTCTACGGGCCAATGGCGTCAGGGACCGGCAAGAAGCTCGAGACGCCGCTCTTGCCGCCCGACCTCATCATCCAGGACGAGCTGCACCTGATTTCGGGCCCCATGGGAACGATGGCCGGTCTCTACGAGACGGCACTCGAGATGCTCGCTACTAGGACGTCGGCAGAGGGAAAAACGATCCGCCCGAAGATCGTCGCATCCACGGCGACGGCCCGGCGCGCAGACCAGCAGGTCCAGGCCCTCTTTGGTCGTTCAACGACGAAGGTCTTCCCTCCTCCTGGTGTGGCCCGGCGGGACTCGTTCTTCGCTCGCACCCTGGAGTCGAGCGAAGCGAATCCGGCTAGAACATACTTGGCAGTTGCGGGGCAGGGGCGCAATCCCAAGATCGTCTATCGGAGGGTCGTTACGAGCATGATGGCCGCCGCCCAGAACCTGTTCATGAACGCGGGTGGTTTCGATATCGAGGACAACGTTGTCGATCCGTACATGACTGTGCTCAGCTACTTCAATAGCCTGCGCGAGCTTGGTGGAAGCCGACGTATCATCGAGGAAGAGATTCGGAACACGCTGAAGAGCTACGGCAAGACTCGGTCACGACCGGGCGATCCCGTGCAGCGCTTTACGAGCCGCCCTTTCTTCAATGAAGCCGTCGAGTTGACGTCGCGGGTTTCAACGGATCGGGTCGCTGACGCCAAGCGAAGGCTCGGACAGCCGTTCTCTGACATGAAGCAGCGTGTCGATTGCGCACTCGCGACCAACATGATCTCCGTCGGTCTCGACATTCCGCGGCTGGGGTTGATGGTGGTCGCAGGCCAGCCAAAGACGCACTCCGAGTACATCCAAGCCTCGAGTCGGGTCGGGCGCGAAGCGCACAAGCCTGGGCTCGTGCTGACGATTCTGAATGTGCACAAGCCTCGTGATCGTTCGCACTACGAGCGCTTCAGGCACTACCACGAGACGTTCTATCGATCGGTGGAAGCTGCCTCCGTCACCCCCTTCTCAGCCCGGGCACTGGATCGTGGTTTGCCGGGGGCATTCGTGGGGCTGATTCGACACCTCGATAGGGCCATGACGCCCTCGGGCGCACCGGCCAAGTTCGACGAACTCGCACCGACTCTCCGCGAGAAGGCGATACGCATCTTTCAAGATCGCGTCTCACGAGCAGTGCCAAGCATCGACGTGGAGGAACGAAGCCAAGAGGTGCGGGATCGCATCGAAGATCTTTCGGACTCGTGGCTGAGAGTCGTCGCGGACTGGACGGCACAAGGAAAGAAAATGCGATACCAGAACTACGAAGGCAAACGACCGGACTCCCAGCCGCTCGTTCGCGAAATGCTTGAAGACGACTTCCGCGACGAAGACCACCGCAAGTTCCGCGCGAACCGTTCGCTGCGTGATGTTGAGCCGCAAGTCCAGGTGGAACTTTGCGACACCGCCGACACGAATGACGGAGAAGGGGCATGACCACTAGCGGCAAGACAGTTGGGGAAGTTCGGGCCAGTCAGATGCTCACCACGTATGGGCCAGGAAGCCTGATCGATTTCCCCATGGATGCAGCGATCATGGGGGGGGTGAACCACTGGCCGCGGAAGGAGGAATACCGGAAGGAGATCGTCGAGCCGCGCTTGCGTGAGAAGTTGGCGACCATGCTCCAGCTGCCTACGCTTCGCCTAATTGCGCCTCCCGCCGGTGAATCCATGCCATGGGAGAAAGGCCCACGAGTGCGTGCATTCCGATTCCCAGGCTGGTTCCTGGCGGAGGCCGACCTTGACGATGATCAGCAGAAGTCCGACGTACGGAGTCGTCGGCTTGTCCAACGCCGAGAGCTGGATGGCAAGCTGCGGTTTGAAGACAAACGCGCAGTGCCCGTTCGTTTCGTCCAAGCCTGCGTCCGAGGGCACATCAGCGATGTTCACTGGAGACGTGTCGTTCCCTGTAGCGACGCCGCCTGCCGCCGCCCGCTATGGCTCGATGAGAGCGGTTCTGGAGGTGATCTCTCCGATCTCGTGGTTCGCTGCGAGTGCGGCGCGCGGGTGAGCATGGCAGAAGTCGCTGATCGCAGTAAGAACATGCTGGGGTCGTGCAACGGGTGGCGCCCTTGGCTCGGCAAGGCTTACAGCGATGAATGTGACCAGCCGTCGCGGCTCCTGATCCGAACTGCAACTAACGCGTACTTCGGGCAGACGATGTCAGTTCTCTCGTTACCGCAGAAGAAGGACAACTTGGCCGCCGCAGTTGAGAACCACTGGAGCGCCTTGGACGCCATGGCGGCGAATCGAGAGTCGGTCCCGATCGTCCGGTTGCTCCCTGGATTCTCGAACGAAGTGGAGAGCTACTCGGATGATCAGATCTGGTCAGCGGTGGAAGCGGCGCGTCAGGACGGAGCAAGCGCAGTCCCAGTCAAGGAAGCTGAGCTCGAGTCGATCTTGGACGCTCCGCCGGGTTACATGCAGGACTTGCCGGCTGATCGAGACTTCTTAGCTCGGAAGCTGCCAGACTCTGAATGGCGTGAGCCTGGGGCATGCGATCAAGTGGAGTGTGTCGTTCAGCTGCACCGACTTCGGGTAGTGACGGCGCTGACAGGCTTCACTCGATTCGAACCACGAACCCCGGACATTCACGGTGAGTATCAGGGCGATGTGCACGTTGCCGCACTTGATCCTGAACCCCGTGACTTCCCTGCGGTCGAGAACCGCGGCGAGGGCGTCTTCCTCCAGCTGCGAAGCGGTTCAGTTGATGGCTGGACGAAACGCCCTGGCGTAGAGGCGAGAGTGGCGGCCCTGGTGGCTGGTCACGAGCGATGGCGCGAGGACCGAGACAGCGCAATGGAGTTTCCAGGGCCTGAGTACATCCTGCTTCACACGCTCGCGCACCTACTCATTCAGAGCGTGGCGATGACCTGTGGTTACCCCGCGACTTCGATTCGCGAGCGCATCTACGTGGAGAAGGGCCAGTACGGAATCCTGTTGTACACCGCGACTCCGGATGCAGAAGGCACGCTGGGAGGACTCGTGGCGGAGGCCCGGCGAGTGGCGACTCACCTCGAGCGGGCACTCAGTGAAGCTAGCCTCTGCTCCAGTGACCCCATCTGCTCACAGCATGACGCGGGAAACAGCATGGAGAATCGTTGGCTCCACGGCGCCGCGTGTCACGGCTGCTGCTTGGTTGCGGAGACTTCTTGCGAGATGCGGAACGAGTATCTCGACAGAGCACTCGTCATTCCCGTGCTTGGGTTGGACGACGCGGCCTTCTTCCAGCCGGCTCCGTGAGCGAGGTTCTTCTTGAGCTCCCGTCCGACGCCATTGCGAAGCTCAAGGACGGACTTCGGATGGGTCTGTTGGCTAGCCCCTACACGCTCGCCCAGCTCAGAAGCACGGTCGGAGCCGAGTATGCGCAGCCGGCGCTCGATGGGCTTGGGCGGCTGGCGGCCGGTGGGATCGAGGGACCCGGTGTCGTCACTTGGATGGAGTCTGTCGAGAAGGCTCGCCAGGAGGTCCCACGACCGTCGCTCGTTTGGACTGGGCCGGATGTCCCAGGTCTTCACGCGCGAGACACGCGCCAGGTGTTTGAGGAGCTCATTGGTCGGGCGGAGAAGTCGCTTTGGATTAGTACCTATGCCTACTTCGAAGGCAAAGAGGCGTTCGCTGTCTTGGCTTCCAGGATGGAGCAAGTTCCTGAACTTGAAGTCCACGTCCTGCTGAACATCAAGTGGCGCAAAGGCAACGCCACGGACATTGTCTCGAAGGCCGCTTTCGCCCTCTGGAAGTACAACTGGCCTGGTACACGTAGACCCCGAGTCTTCTACTTTCCTGAGTCGCTAGTGGAGGACCCAGCCAACCGAGCCGTGCTCCACGCCAAGGCCATCGTCCGGGACGGACAAGAAACCCTCGTTACGTCGGCGAACTTCACCGAGGCTGCCTTGGATCGCAACATCGAGCTGGGCGTGCTCTTCAATGATGCCCACTTTGCGCGGAGAGTTGTTCGTCACTACCAGCGACTGATTGAGGAGGGTCGACTGTTGTCCCTTCCTAGCAGCTGATTAGTGCCCCCGAGAATGAGCCTGATACGTTGAAAACCAGTAAGATTGAGCCCCGGTCCTACAATGTCTCGCCCCCATGACCGCTAGGCCCTTCGAACACGTCCCGACTCTCCTGCTTCATCAGAAGGTCGTCGAGCACATTGACGACGTCGAGAGCCTGCGTTACCTCGCAATCGAGCTCCAGGGGCGGCCGGGCCCGGAGCCTGCGCGATTGCATGAGATGGTCCTCGGGATTCTCGAGGAGGAAGACTCATCGGAGAACGATGACGACGCACCGGCGGTTGCAGAAGACGATCAGGTACATGATCGAGACGTTGATCCTGGGCCCGACGTTGTCCCGAGTGACCGGATCTTGGGGATCGTAGACAGGGCCCGTTCCCTTGCGAGCTTCGATGAGCCTGAGGTCGTTCAGGAGCCGGTTGCAGCCGAACAGCCAGAGGTGGAGTTCGCCTATTCACACGAGAACGGTTCGTCAGTCCTCCCCTTCGCGAGTACCAACCTAAGGACACCAGGTTCCGATCGATGGAAGTGGCAGCCGCCTCACCTGCCTCGGCTACGGTCTGCACAGTCGCCCGAGGAGCTCAACTTGCACTTGGCGGCCACCGAGTGGCACTTGGATCCTGCGATCCTGATTCACTCGGCAGAGGACATTCAGGGTCGCCGCCACTGGAGCGAGTTCTTCGAGCCCTACGAGCACCAGGTGCGGAACCTGATCACGTTCTGCCGCAGGGCTCCGGTAGCCCTGATTGCCGACGACGTTGGACTGGGTAAGACGATCAGTGCCGGCCTCATCCTGAGCGAGCTGATGGCCAGGGGCAAGGTCAAGCGCGCACTCGTGCTGTGTCCGAAGTTGCTTCTGCCGCAGTGGACTGCCGAGCTCAGCAGCAAGTTCCGAATCCAGGCAGACCATGGGGTCGGAAGCGACCTTGGCCGTCTGAGTCGCGGCAAGACGGACGTTGTGGTGACCACTTACGCCTCGGCCAGAGCGAGAATGCCCGAGCTCGTCAAGGACGGCTACGACATGCTGGTTCTGGATGAAGCCCACAAACTCCGGAACCTCTACAGCCAAAGCGGCGCGCCGCAGATCGCCCAGGTGATTCAGGAAGCGCTAGGTCTGCGGAACTTCCGCTACGTGCTGATGCTCACGGCAACCCCGATCCATAACCGGCTCTGGGATCTGTACTCACTCGTCGACTTGCTTGCGACGGCCAAGGGGCACAAGAATCCCCTTGGAGACGAGGATGAATTCGACCGTGCGTACATCGAGGACGCGAAGTGGACGGCGCGGCGACTGGTGGAGGGACGCAAGGACGAATTTCGGCGCCACGTCGCTCAGTACATGGTGAGGTCGCGTCGAGCTGACTGTCAGCTCACCTTTCCAGACCGCCGTGTGCAGACCGAAGGAGCCAAGGGCGCACGGGGTGAGAACCGCCTGATGGAGTTGGTCGGGAGCCTGCTTGGGGAGCTCTCGCCTCTGCTCCAGTCATCCGTTGCTCAAGCGCTCATGAGCAGCCCGCATGCACTCGTCGGGCAACTCGAGAACATGGTGTCGAACGGGACCTTCGAGGCTCACCGCCTTGTTGAGGCCAGGAGGCACTTCGACTCCGTTCGATACACGGGCAAGGAGGAGTTGCTGATGAAGCTCCTTCGGCAGTTGGCGAAGGAGAAGCCGGACTGGCGCGTGGTGATCTTCACGGGCCGCAAGCTGACCCAGGATCGAATCGGACAGATCCTTACCGACAAGTTTGGACCGGGGACCGTTGGTTACATCCGAGGCGGGGGCGGTGTGCGAGTCAACCAGGCGACGATCGAGGCGTATTCAGCCGACCCGCCCAGAATTCACGTGATCGTCTCGACCGATGCCGGCGCCGAAGGCGTGAACTTGCAGGCCGGCAACATCGTGGTGAACTACGACTTGCCGTGGAACCCGATGATTCTCGAGCAGCGAATCGGTCGCGTGCAGCGACTGGGTTCCAAATTCGCCTACGTCATTGTCTTGAACCTCGTCTTGCGTGGATCGGTCGAAGAGCAGGTCGTCGCTCGCCTGACCTCCCGCCTCATCATGATCTCGGATGCGCTTGGCGAGATTGAAGGCGTTCTTCAGGCTCTCGGTGACGAGGAGGGGGAAAAAGTCGAAGCGAAGATCAGAGACCTCGTCCTGGACTCCCTAAAGGGTCGGGATGTTTCGCAGACCATGCGACAGCTCGAGGAGAGCATTCTGAGAGCCAAGGCCATCTACGAAGAGGAGAAGGGGTCCGTAGATCGCCACCTCGGAACGTTGGATCGCATGCACAACGAGGGGCCGAGAATGCCCGAGCTGCAGATGGTCCGGCCGAGGCTAAACGAGCACGAGTTCACCTTGGGCGCCCTGCGTGCAGAAGGCGGGCACCTCGAGCAGGAGTCGGAATCCACATGGCGGCTCACGCGGCCGGGGCAGGTGCCCGAGCTAGTTCACTTCGACGAGTCAAGACGTCCCGCCGCGAGAGATACGGGCTACTTCGGTGGGCTGCGCGAGGGGCTGTACCGAAGTGGGCGCCCTGCGTTCGAGCAGCTGGTTGGGAGGTGGGTGGATCGTGCAGGTCATCGCGTCAGCGACCTGGGCTCTGGCTCGCCACAGGACATTCAATCTGTTGTGGACGGCTGGGTGAATCAGGTGGATTCGGTCGAGGTCACCGGCATCAAGGCTCAGCCAGGTTCAGCTGGCTTCCAGGGTCAAGTGACTTTGCGCGCGGCTTCATCGGTGGCGCATGACAAGTACGAGAAGCTGATCGAGGTCGATCTAACTCCTGAAGGCGTCGCCGCCTTCGAGGTGCACGACTCATCCGACGGCTCGCGGGTGCCCACCGAGTTCTACCTGCCGGAGCTTGGCGAAGGGCTCAACGAGGTTGTCCAGTCCTCTGTTTCATGTGATCGCGACATTCAGGGATTCTCGCAGTTCTACATGCAGCGGCTGACCGAGGAGCATGCACAGGCTGGGGGCGACCGGCATCTACAGGAACAGGCTGTTTCGAGTTTCACCCCGCACATTTCCATCGAGGGAGTCGGTGCCAAGGGGGTCCGGTTTCACGTCGTCGACATCGACGTGACCTACAGGCTCGACGGCGAGGGACCCTATACCAGTCGGATCAAGGCGATTCCCGGTGCCGGACAGGTCCTACAGCAGCCAGACATCGCGGAGTGCGAGCTGTCGGGGCGCCGTGTGCCCTTCGAAGTTCTCGATGCCTGCGAGATCACGGGGAAACTGGCGATCGCTCACTTGTTGTCTACTTCAGAGAGGTCTGGACGCAAGGCGATTCCCGACCACGTCGTGACCTGCATGGAGACGTCCAGGCAACTTCTGGATGATGAGGTCGCGGCAAGCGATCTCTCGGGCGCACTTGTTGATGATGAGCTGCTGCGTACTTCGCCGATGAGTGGAAGGCGTGGGCTCGAGCGTGAGATGACGCAGTGCGCATTCACGCAGCACTGGTTCCTTGAGGATGAGGTGCGTCAAAGCCAGGTGTCGGGACAACCGTTCCGAATGGACGAGGAGCTGACCGGTGGACTGGCTTCTGTGACGGGGCACAAGTCCGAGTTCGGTCAGTGTGAGGAGACCCAGGCATGGCTCCTTCCTGGCGAGCTTGGGCGATCGGCCGTAAGCGGCAAGCTGGTTCGTCAAGACTTGCTGTCGGCGTCTCAGAAGAACCCCAGTCGATTCGGTCTTGAGTCAGAGCGTGCGACGTGCAGCGTCACTGGACGTACGTTGCTAATCGATGAGGTCTCGACCTGCGCCATTACAGGTGCTGTGGCCGAAACGGACATGATGGTTGCTTCGGATCGGTCCAAACGCATGGCGTTATCAGCGCACGCCGTGAAGTGCGAGAAGACAGATTTGATGCTTCTGAGCGATGAGGTCGGAACTTGCAGCGTGTCTGGCGACCTCGTCGATGAGCGGCTCTTGGTTTCGAGCTCCATCTCGGGTGCGCTGGCGTTGAAGGAGCACTTCGTTCCGTGTGCAGCAACAGGAGAACGGGTCCTTCCGCAGGAACTCGTTGAGTGTCAGGTCACTGGTTTACGAGCCCTCCCATCATCACTGCATGTTTGTGCCGTGACGGGGAAGCGAGCCATCGAGTCCGCCATGGTTCAAAGCGAAGTCTCGAAGGACTGGGTCTTAGAGAGTGAGGCGAGATACTCCGAGAGCTCGGGGCGAGCGGGTACTCCGGCCGAGACGATCCGGTGCTCATGGGACGGACGACAGTGGCTGGTTGATGAGGGTCGTCCCTGTTCCATGACCGGAGCCTGGATTGCCACAGAGAACCTCATTCGTGGTCGAGAGCACCGTGACTTGCTTGACCTCCTGCAGGGTCCGAACAAAGGGCAGACCCCCAACTCGAGGCTCAAGTCGGCCATTGAGGCGCTCCCCAGTTCTGATCCACTCAAGAACGCCAGGAAGTTGCTGGCACGACTTCACCCGGACGGACAAGCCGCCGCGGTGGTGGGTGAGGTCGGTGGGTTCATGGGAATTGGATCCCGAGTCGTGGGTAGGCTCTTCCGGCGAGATCCCGAGTGGGTACCAATCGCCGGGACCGCAGTTGGCAAGCGCAAGGGGCGCACGTGGGAGCTCGTTGAGACGGTCGACGGTGCTTCCTAGCGCTCTTACAGGCCGAGTGGCTCGTAGCAGCGCTACTGAAACGCCACTTCAAGCCCCGGACTGAAGTTCATCGAGTTCGTCGTCGTCACAACATCAAAGTCCCGATGCCACAACTGAAAGTTCCAGATATCACCGGGCTGAATCACGATTCCCTGCGGAAGCGAAGTCAGGTCAACGGTCCGCTCTACAACCCCACCCGGCCCGCTATTCAGGACCGAACCAGGCCCGACATCAAGTCGGACGATCGGGTTCGTAATGCACAACACGCCTTGGGCGATCGGGGTCGCAGCCTGGACTTGTCCCATGAGATAGAACCCAAACTCGTTGGTGGGTAGCTGATCTGCAACCAGAGTCAGCAGGCTCGCCGAAGCCTCGGCTTCGCCCCATGCACGCAGCCGACCAATGGCGCCAGTCGAGTTCGCAGTGACGGCACAGTAAGGCGTTCCGATCTCACCAAGTCGCCTGACCTCGTAGCCGTCCGAGAGCGCAAAGTCCCAACTGTCTTGGATGATTAAGAGGTCACGCCCACCGTCGCCGTTCCAATCGTGAGTCGCGCGCAGCGTTATGCCATATCCAGGGCCACCTGAAGTCGACTGGATCCAAGCGCCCGTGGCTCCGGATCGATACTCGACAGTTCCATTGACGGAAGAAAGTGAGTGGCCTGCTCCTCCAATGACGTAGTCGGCCACACCATCCCCATCCATGTCCGGGATGAACTCAAGGCCCACGCGAAGCCAAACGTCTCCGTATTGAATGTCGGCAGGCAGAACTTCTTCACGGATCAACGAGCCGTCAACGCCCGAGAGAACGCGGACGTAGTCGCTTCCCGCATCGTGACTGGAGGTTGCGCAAGCGATGACGTCGGGAACTCCGTCGCCGTTGAGGTCTTCTCCGCCTAGTACCGCGGATCCATAGGAGTCACCGTCCGCTACGCCAGTGTTCGTCCACAACGGGGACAGGTCCACGCCTGAGTGAACGCGCACCTTGCCGGGTCCTTGTCCCGCCCAGTCAATCTGGCCCGTCACTAAGTCCTCGACACCATCCGCATTCACGTCGCCGGCGGACCCCACGTAGTAGAGACGGACGCCATCAGGCTTGACCCACTGTGGCAAGATGTCGAGTCCCGTGGCGCCACTGACGAGGAACAGACTGCCTTGGTCCACCATGGCGATGTCGTCGACTCCGTCACCGTCGTGGTCCTCGATCCCGGCGATCCCCGACGCGCTGTGAGGGATGTCGTAGATGAGCAGGCCAGTTGCACCGGAGCGAACCTCGGTGGTGTTGATCCAGCGCGCACTGACGATGAAGTCCTGAGTCATATCGCCATCGACGTCACCGACTACACCGACACTCCAGCCATAGGTCGTCATCGCGGGATCCGGGGCGGTCAGGCTATAGATCGTCGATCCCGTTGCTCCCGAGACGACGTACGCCTCATTGCCACCTCCGGATCCGGCCACGATATCGGGCACGAGGTCTCCATCGAGATCTTCGATGATGACTGCAGTCCGGTGGCCGAACCACGGGAGGTTCGGGACGTCTTGCGAGACCAAGATCTCCTGGGACATGGCCAACGCACTGAGTGTGGTCAGCGAGATCGTGGTAGTGGTCAATACTCGAGCGAGGCTGCGTACGTACATGGAGCTCATCTTGATGGTTGAGGGCGCGAGACTGATGATCCGTGAACTCCGCTGATCCAGCTAGAGGGTCCAAGAGTCAAAGCGACCAAGGGGACTAAGGGTTTACCTGCTGAGAACATGAATGTCCTTTCACACGGCACCCCAAGAGCGATCGGACCCGGATCGCGTTACGCGTTCACCGAGGAATTCGAATGGCTTGGAGACCCTGTGCACCAGCCGTTAAGCCCAGGAACCACCCCTCAGCCGTCCACTGAAGTGCTGTAGCACTCACGGCCATCGGCTCAATTTTGCCCTCAGAAGTGACGAAGCAGTCGCCCTCTGATGTGCTCCAAACCCAGCCATCACGGGACCACCTAGTCATCCCTCCCTTCTCAACCGTCGGAGGCATCTGAAGCACCCGCTCGACCTCCATTTCAGGCCCGCGATGCAGCCAAGCCTGAGTCCCATCCGCCTTCAGAATCCAAAGTCCATCCCACCCCTCACCTTCATCCGCGACCGCTGGCGCGATCTCTCGCCCCATCCCAATCCCGAACTCCTCGCCCTCGATCACGACGGAACGCTCACCATCGGGACCAAACAAGACATGCACCTCACCGGTCCAATAGCCCTGCGCCTGCGCGTCGGGTGCGGCGACCGCAACGTCGTCGAACCCATCGTGATCGACATCACCAACCGGACAACCACGCCAACCCATGTGATCTCCATAGTGTCGACCGCGCACCTCGGCGAGCACGCGCAGGTCGACGCCTGAGAACACGCGCGCATAACCAGCTCCGGCGTTGTCCCACTGATTTCCACTGACGAGCAGGTCAGGGACTCCGTCATTGTCGAAGTCGCCGGCCGGCGATACGCGACCGAACTTGTCGCCGGGGCGATCGCCGGTCACGGATCCGAGGACCTCCCCCGTTCGTCCGTCGACGACCCGGACCATTCCGGTCTGCCCGATTCCCCAAGTTTCCAGTCGAGCGATCGTGTTGCCGACGGCAAACATCTCCTCGCCCGCTGCGCCGATGCCGAGGAAGGCGACGAAGTGGTTTCCATCCGCGGCGAGGTCGAGCGGCCTGGCGTCTGTTGGTACGAACGTCTCGGCGTTCAACCACACCAGAGTTCGAGGCGATTCGTCCTCCGGCGACCAAGCCACGACCGACTCTCCGAACGCGAGGATGCCGGGGATCGGGTCTGGGCCGATCACTTCAGGCTCCGGCGGCAACACGATGGTTCGAGGGTGCGGAGGGGGGGTGGGGAGCTCTCCTCCCTCTGGGATCCAGCGCCATTCCAACGCGGGGTCCCAGACGAGGCGATCGTCCTCGGGCGTCCAGGGCAGGCCGTTCGTGCGCAGGATATAGGCCAGGGCGCCGTGCGCGCGGGCGCGGATGAAGACCTCGGTCGTGCCTTCGTAGCGTTTCCAGTTCTCGCGCCGGTCGGTGGGTCGTTCCAACACGGTCCAGGATTCGGGGCTCACTCCTTCGCCGGATACGAATCGCAGCGAGTCCAAGGTTGGGCCAGCCTCGATCATTACGCAGGAGCCCGAGCGGCGAGCGAGCGCGGTCAGTTCCGGATCTGCCCAGTCGTGGATCTCGAACGCTTTCAGAGGTTGCTCAAACGCGACGCGCAGAAGAATCTCGACCTCGTCGCCGGGGTCGATCGGCGCGCCATGCACCTTTTGGGCGAGTCCCAGCGTGCGACTGTGGGTGCTGATCCGTTCACGGAACGAATCCACGCGCAGGTTGGATTGGCTGATAACTGTTACCTCCGCCATCGGATCGCCTTCGCGCAGATCGAGGAGGGAGTACAGCATCCCGTATTCCCAGGGTTCGTCGACTCGTGAGAGCCTCGTGCTCAGGTCGATCCGCTCTGCGAGTCTTCCGGCCTGCATCTCGCGTGGGTTGAATCGCAGCGTCCTCGTGCGGTGACCGGGAACGCGAATCGTGACGCTGTTCGATTGGTCATCGATGAGGATTGCACATACGCCCGGAACGGAAGCGCCACCGTTGATGGGTCTGTCGTTTAGGGCCAGGCTGACGTGCGGGTGGGCCGTATGAAGCTCGAGCCAGCGACCTCCGGTGGTCAGGCCACCGTCAGGTTCCGGGGTCTCCTCCGGATAGGACGGGAGGGCTGCGACATGAATGTGGGCTCCATCGCTTCCCACCTCGAATGTGCCGACGATGTCGTCGTGGAGCTGATCCTCGCGTCCTGGAAGGATTCGGTAGGAGTGGGTTCCTGAAGGAAGCAGGAGCGTCGTCGGTGTCTCATGTCCGGTCGGATCGTCGTCGAAGTAGACGAACTTGCCTCGCTCGAGCGTAGTGAACGCGACGAGGCGACCACGCCCGTTCCACAGGTTCAACACGATCAGCAGTCCGATCATGATCGACACCAACCAGCCCACCAAGATCGGGTGTCGCTGCATGGACCGCAGCGTTCTGAGAGTGATCGGGTTCGCGCCATGGGGCAGAGCCCGACCGTCTGCGATCGAACGCAGATCCTCGATCAGTGCTGACGCGCTGAGATGACGGTCGCCAGCCAGAGGCTCGAGGCAACGGCCGATCACCTTGGTGAACGGCTTCGGCAAGCCGCGCATCAGGTCCCGCCCAACCTTCCAACGGCCTGAAGCGATCCGCGCGAGCGCGCGCAGCGCATCGGGCCCTGCGACCAGTCGCTTGCCGCGCAGCACTTCCAGCAGCACCAGTCCGAGCGCATACAGATCGACAGTCGAGCCAATCCCTAGATCCCCACGCAGCTGCTCCGGCGCCATGTAGATCGGCGTGCCAATCGCATGCCCCGTGCGGCTGATCCCAAAGGCGGCGTCGTCGGCATGCGCGAGACCGAAGTCGATCAGGACGAAGGAGCCATCCTTCCGCCGGCGGATGTTGCTCGGCTTGACGTCACGGTGGATGACGCCGCGAGCGTGGGCGTGCTCGAGGGCAGCGGTGACTTGTAGGCCCACCTCGAGGGCGAGGGCTTCGCGTTCAGCGGGGGAGCGCTCCTCGGCGAGGATGTCATCCAGGTCGTCGCCGCCCACCAATTCGCTGGCGATCCATGCGTACCCGCGCTCGACGCCGGCGTCATGCACGCGAAGGATGCCCGGATGGTCGAGCCCGCGTACGACGTCGGCTTCGCGGAGGAGGGCATCGCGCGTCGCCTGGTCGATGGTCAGGAGCGGATTCAGGATCTTGAGGGCTACGGGTTCCTCGTGGCCTTCGCGCAGAGCCTCGTAGACGATGCCGGTTGTGCCTTCGCCCAAGACGCGCACGAGGCGGTGCCCAGCGAACGGCTGCGTCGGATCGATATCGACGAGGGCCCCAGCCGGCGATTCCGTCTCGAGCTCTTCGAGAGCTACGATCAACTTGCGTACGAGCAAGGCTTCGCTGCCGTACCGTTCGACAAAGACGTCGAGGCTCAGGTGTTGATCCTGTTTCCGAGCCTCACGCCAGGCTCGCCACAGCGTTGACGTGTCAGGGAGCGTCATCGCTCTGCGCCCGGCTGCGGAGTTTCTCGAGCGCCCGATGATGAACGACGCGAGCGTTCCCGACCTGGATTCCCAGGCGAGATGCGATCTCTTCGTACGGTAGGTCTTCGATCGTGTGCATGCGGACGATGTCTCGTTCCCTCGGAGACAGAGCGTTCAGCAGGTGCTGCGCGTTACACGATTCTTCGTTTCTAGATGCGCGGGTCGATGGCGTGTTCGAAGTGGCGAGGTGAGTCGGGTCCAGCTCGATAACCGTGCGCTGACGACGACCTACGTCGCGGATCAGGTTGGTCAGGACGCGGGTGAACCAACCTCGACGAGCTTTGTCGTTGGGGAAGCCGTCTTTCGGGGGCGTCTCGACGCCGCATAGGAGTGCGGCCTGGGCGGCGTCCTCGCTGTCCATCAATCGACGTGCGGCGGGGCCTAGGAGGCGGCGGGCGCGGTGGCGGAGGTGGGCGTGGAGGGAGCCCGTCAGGCCCAGGCTTGTCCGCATCCTTTCCACGTCTTCATTCATGATCGCGGTTCATTGAACCATGGTTTGGCAGTGGCTGCTCGTCGTGAACTTACGGTCACGGGTCGAAAGGTGCATGGACTGCGGGCCCCTGGAATCCCCGGGCACTGCTACTATCTCGATCCAACCCCGTTGCACATGACCTGGATCAACGACCGCAGCCGAAAGCGCAATCCCCATGGGGGGTGGAAGTGGAAAGTGGACCTGCAGACCGCAGTCCTTGAGTCCGCGTTGCGACATGGGGCCTCGGTTGAGGAGGGCTTGAGCCGTTTGAGACAAGTCTGTGCGTGCTGCCATCGGCCATTTCAGGCGGACCGGATTCTGAGCAACATTTGCGATGGATGCCGTGTTCATCTCCGATGCAGTTCATGCACGCGGGACTTCGACCCCAGCGAGAATACTCTAGGAACGATGTGTTCGGAATGTTGGTCGATCGAGCAGGCTCTCGTTCAGACCGAACTAGATGACCTGTCACCCGGCCTCGTCAGGAAACGCCTGTACGCGGTCTACCGCGCCTGCTTCGAGACTCAGGCTTCATGCGCGAACGCGCAACCCCACCGTTGATCGACGAAAAGTCGAGGAGAGATTCATGAGCACTGTCCCCCCGCTTGGCCGGCTTGAGAAGGTCCAGCCGCGCGCGATTTGGGAAAAGGAAGATCGCGACTTCACCCCGTGGCTTGCTGAAGCAGAGAACATCTCGTTGCTCGGTGACACCATCGGCCTCGATCTCCAAGTTGAGGCTGTCGAGAAGGACGTCGGACCCTACCGCGCCGACATTCTCTGCAAGGATGCAAACACCGCGAATTGGGTCTTGGTTGAAAACCAGCTCGAGAAGACCGATCACGTTCACCTTGGGCAGTTGATGGTCTATGCAGCGGGCCTGCATGCGGCGACCATCGTGTGGATTGCGGACCGATTCACGGAAGAGCATCGAGCAGCGCTCGACTGGCTCAACGAGATCACTTCCGGTGACATCAACTTCTTTGGGTTGGAGGTTGAGCTCTGGCGAATCGGTGAATCGATGGCGGCGCCGAAGTTCAACGTGGTCTCCAAGCCAAACGACTGGTCAAGATCGCTGAATCGTACGGCCCGACAACTCGACACTGATCTGACACCCACGAAGCAGTTGCAATTGGAGTACTGGCAATCCTTCACCGGTCTGATGACAGACCGTGGAGGCTCAGTGAAGCCCACCAAGCCGCATCCGCAACACTGGATCAACTTTTCAGTCGGCCGAACGGGTTTCAACCTCTATGCCATCGCCAACACCCGCGACAAGCGGATTTCGATCGGGCTATGGATCTCTGATGCGGAGGCAGAGGCCTACTTCCAACTACTCTTGGAGGACCGCGCGGCGATTGAGACGGAGATTGACTCCAGCCTGCTCTGGGTTGGTGACGAGTCTCGCAAGTCCCGCGGGGTACGGCTCGATCATGACGGTCATGATCCGACCGACAAGAGTTCATGGAAGCAACAACACGAGTGGTTGTACGAGACCCTTCAACGGTTCCATTCGGCTTTCAGCGTCCGCGTGAAGGGGCTCGACACCTCAGATCTACTGGGGCCGGTCACGGAGTGAAGCGCACTGAGTCGCGTGGCCCCGCCACCTCAATCTAGAAAACGATTCGATCCCCCATGCCGTTGCAGTACACGCCCCACGAAAAGCTCATCCTCCGGAGTCACCCTGATTTTGACGAAGCCTGGCTCCAGGAGCGGATCCGCGAAGATCCCACGATCCTTGGGTTGGGTGAGGTCCAACTCCTCGATCACGAGCGGACCCTGAGTGGGGGCGGTCGATTGGACCTCTTGCTCTTTGACGAAGACACGAACCGTCGATACGAAGTCGAGCTCATGCTCGGAGCAACGAACCCGGACCACCTCGTCCGCACGATCGAGTACTGGGACCTCGAACGCCGCCGCTATCCGGGATACGAGCACGTCGCCGTCATCGTGGCAGAGGACATCACGAGCCGCTTCCTCAATGTGATCGGGCTCTTCTCTGGGAGCATCCCGATCATGGCGATCCAGCTCGATGCACTCCGGGTCCAGGACAAGATCTTGCTGAACTTCGTTCGTGTCATGGACCAGACGGAATTGCGGATCGACGATACGGAAGTCGAGTCCGAGGGGGTTGAGACGACCCGCTCAGACTGGGAGCAGCGTGCCGGCTCGACCTTGATGGAGGTCTGCGATGAGGTCCTTGCGATGGTGAATGCGAACGCTCAGCATCCCCACGAGTTGAGCTACATGCGCCAGTACATTGGCCTGAAGGCCGCAGGTGGACGAGTCAACAACTTCGTGACCATGCGTCCTCGAAAGACGAGCGGAACGGTCCACATCGGGATCCGGAATACCAACTGCGCCGAATGGAGAAGGATGTTCGAGGATTTGGGCGTACCTACTCGACTCTGGAGAAAGAAATTTAGGATCACCATCGGCCGGGAAGAGTTCGAACAACATAAGGACCTGATCGATCAGGTCATCCGTGAGACTGAAGATCAGGTCAAAGGATGACCGGCCGTTGAGCAGAGGATTGGCAATGGCAAGAGCCCTCACCAAAACCGCCTTCCTCGAAGGCCGCCAATGCGACCTCCGCCTCTGGCGAACCGGCCAAGGCATCGCTGAGTACTCCGTCGGCGATGGGGACATGGACCCCGTAGCCGACTTCATCGCGGAGTCGGCGCTCGTGGAGTCGTACGCCTACGACCTGTTCCCAGGTGGAGTCGGGATCATCGAACCGGTCAATGACGACGAGGAGGCCGAAGTCCGTCCCAACCGGGACGCCCGCATTGAATCGACGCGCCACGCGCTCGCCGACCCCAACACGACAGCGATCTTCCAGGCACACCTCGCTGCGGACTCCCTTTTCGGCATCGTCGACATCCTGGAGAAGAGTGACAGCGGCTGGATCGTCGTCGAGGTGAAGGCTTCGACTGGGGTCAAGTCGATCCACCACGTTGACCTCGCATTCCAGGTTCACCTCGCGCGGGCCTGTGGCCTGACTGTGGTCGGCGCCGCGGTCGTTCATCTCAACAAGGAGTACGAGTATTCCGGCGGCGACATGCGCGCGGACTCCCTCCTGAGCCGCGTGGACGTGACGCAAAAAGTGTTTGGGCTCGACGACCTCGTCACCAAGGAGATCGAACGGCAGCAGAGAGTGTTGCGTGACCCGGAGCCCGTGGTTGCTCCTTCGAGTCGCTGCAAGGGAAGCCCTGACAGCAAGGCTGCGGACCGGCCGTCGACCTGCGGGCATCTATCAAGCCAAGGCGCTTGTGGCTCGGGCCTGGCTCGTGAATGGGCTTGGTACATCCCCAAGCTGTCGGGTGCCGCAAAGTTGGCCGCTGTATCCAATCTTCCCAAGCCTGACATGCGGCTGCTCGATCCGCAGCACCCGACGCAGAAGTGGAGCCCCTATCAACAAGCGGCCATTCAAGCCGCGATCGATGGCGAGGCTCAGGTGGATCGCAACAAGCTCCGCGGCGAACTGGAACAACTCGTGTGGCCCGTTACCTACATGGACTTCGAGTACGAGACCGGCATGGCGGTGCCGCGGTTCGTGGGCACGCGACCCTATCAGCAGATCCCCTTCCAGTGGTCGATGCACATTCAGCCGACTCCGGGCGCTCCCCTCGATCGGCCTGAGCCGTTCCTCCATACGACGAAGGAGGATCCGCGACGGCCATTCATTGAATCGCTCCTGGCCGCACTCCCCGATTCAGGGTCCATCGTTGTTCATAGCAGCGGTGCTGAGATGGGCGTCTTGAATCGTTTCAAGGACTGGTTCGGGGATGAGTTCGCACTATGCGTACCGGCGATCGAGGCTCGCATCGTCGATACCCACGCGATCACTCATGAGACCTATTGCCACCCCGATCAGCGCGGAAGTTGGTCGATCAAGCGATTGGCGGAGCCGCTCACGGGTGGCGGCTACAAGGACCTGGATGTCCAGGATGGCATGGAGGCTGTGCGCCGGTGGCGCAAGGTCGTCCGAGGAGAGGACCCCAATCCCGAGTTGACGATCGCGCACCTCCGTGAGTACTGCGGGCGTGACACGGAGTTGATGCACGATGTATTGGAATCTCTGAGGAAGCTCCTTTAGTCACACCGGGGCGGCTACATCAAGTTCTGCAACTTGAAGGCAGCTTGGGGTCAGGACCCACACACCACCAACACCCCTCAGCACCCAGAGAATCAACCCTCAGCCGCGCAGCTCCGAGCTGCATGCTCCGCGACCTTGACCAGTTCAGCCCGACTCGTCCCGTCGCAGGCCAACTGAGAAATCCCGCGTAACGAGCCGACGACGAAAAGAGCGAGAGTCTTGGGGCTCGCGCTGAGTTCTGCGCCGGACTTGGAGTACGTCTCGAAGCGCTTGCGAATGGCGGTGACCATGCGGGCCTTGACCTCGTTGGTCGTTGCGCAAGAGATGGAGTGCTCTGGGGATCCGGCACCACCGGCTTGGAAGATTGCACAGCCAGAGGGCTGGCCCTTGGTGGTGTAGAGCTTGATGGCTTCACGCATCAGTCGGCGGACGAAGTCGATGGGCGGCTCGCCCTCGTCGGTCGCGATGGTCCGGAGGGCGGGAGCGCAATAGGTGGTCGTGTAGTGACCGATGGCCTCGCGGAAGAGGTCCTCCTTGCTGCCGAACGAGTTGTAGATGCTCGAAGGGCCGACGCCGATGGCCTCGCTCAGGTCGGCGATCGAGGTGCGGTCGTAGCCGTGCTCCCAAAAGAGGAGCAGCGCGCGTTCCAGGGAGTCCTGCTTGGAGATGGATCTGGGTCTGGCCATGGGTGGTCTTGGTTTTGGAGAGGTTACTTCAAAAGTTTCCAGGGCGGCCGTGTAGGAGGGCGATCTTGAAGTGATCGGTCCATAACGGGGCTTCTTGGGGCTTGGATGGCGGATAACGACGACTTCAGGTGGGTGAGGAATGTTGGACTTGTGGGGTCCGGGTGGGCCATTTTGAAGGGATCACTCCAGAATGGCCTTGCAATGCGGTGGTTGGGGTCCAGTATTGGATCGATCCCTCCAAAACGGCTCGGGCGTGACACCGCTCACGTCCACCCAGCCGAACCAAACCATCGTGCGCTTCGAGGGAGCGCGCGCCTCCACAGGAAACGAATCATGCCTCTCACACTCACACTCACTGAAAACGTCATCCCCACAGCATCTCACGACCTGGCCATCGAGCGCCTGACGAGTTCGATGCTCAAGTGGCACGACCTGTCCGGCAACACCGTCATGACGCCCAACGTCACGGCGAACATCCATGTCGTCCAAGCGGGACACAGCTACTCGGGCGGCGTTCCATTCCAGGGTGCCTGGGTCGAGTGGAAGGTGCCCTCCTTTGCATTCGCGGCTCGTGAGATCCAACGGGGTTTCGGGCAGGACGCCGTGAACATCATCCATGAACTGTCCGGCGGCAAGCAGCCCAAGGACAACATCTACTTCAACGTCGTGCACACGGTGGATGGAACTTGGAACCTCGATGGCCAGGCCATGAGCAACGCCGAGTTGGGCGCCGTCATCGCCACGGGATCGCCCGCAGGTTCGGGCAAGTAGACGTCATCCCATTCATCACGACGAACCCATCACCAATAGGAACAAGAACCATGAGCCAACTACTACTGATCCACGGAGCCTGGGGCGGGGCCTGGGAGTTCTCCGAAACCGTCGCGGGCCTGCGCAAGCTGGGGCACCAGGCCAACGCCATCGATCTACCGGGACACGGGCAATTCGAAAGCCCGATCGCCGCAATCTCCATGGACGCCTATGTCCAGACCGTGGTCGACGCCGCGGAAGCCATGGAGGGCCCGGTCGTTCTCGTCGGTCACTCACTCGCAGGGGCGATCATCAGCCAAGTGGCCGAGCGCATTCCTCACAAGATCGAGCGTCTGATCTACGTGGCCGCGTTCCTGCCGAAGAACGGTGATACGCCGCTCGGCTTGATGCAAAGCGACGCGGGGGGCGAGTTGCTGCCCTTGCTCGAGTTCTCCGAGGACCAGAGCTATGTGACGGTCGGTCCGCAGGCCATCAAGAGCGTCCTGCTGAACGATGTCAGCAATCCGGAACGGCTCGCCAGCCTTCTCCCGCACTTTGCGATGAAGCAGGCAACCGCGCCGTTCCTGTATGCAGCCTCGCTCTCGGAAAGTGCATTCGGAAGTGTTCCGAAGGTCTACGTGCGCGCCTCGATGGACAAGGTTCTGTCGCCAGCATTGCAAACCGAGATGCTCGGCAACTGGAACGTCGAGCGTGTCTTCACTCTCGACTCGGGGCACTTCCCCCTGGTGTCGATTCCCCAGGGATTGACGGACGTGATCCACCAGTCAACTGGCGCGCACGCTTCGTGACCCTGAGGGCGTTCAGGACGCGCTCCTCGTTCGATGGATGGGAGACCGCGAGCGTGCGGTCTCCCAGCTTCACGATCTCGGCAATCGATCCCTATGCGACGGCCTTCATTCGATCAGGTCATGGCCAGCACACCCGCCTGGCTCCAAACAACAGAACCCAAGAACAGAACACTCCCATGAGCATCTCCACGAAGCGCATTCTCTTCATCGTCACGAGCACCAGCTCGATCGGCCCCAACGCACGTCCAACCGGCTATGAGTTCTCCGAAGTCGCCCATCCGTACCTGGCCTTTGTGGCGGACGGTCACCACGTGGACTTCGTCAGCATCGCGGGCGGGGAACCTCCGGAGGACGGGTTCAATCCGGTGGATCCCGCGAGCGTGATCTTCAGGAACGGCGCCGGCCACAGGCGCATCCGTGAAAGCGCGCGGCTCGTCGATGTAGACCTGCAACGCTACGACGCGATCTTCTTTCCCGGCGGACTGGGGCCGATGGTGGACATGCTGCACGATCCCGACGTGAAGCAGGCCATTGTCGAGGTCTACGAAAGCGGTCGCGTGGTGGGCGCTGTTTGTCACGGTCCGGTCGTGTTGATGAACGTCAAAATGTCGGACGGTTCCAACTTCCTCGAAGGCCGCAACGTCGCCGCATTCACCGAAGCAGAAGAACAAGGGCATTCCGAGAAGGACGTCCCGTTCATGCTGGATGCCGCCTTGACCAACCAAGGCGCGCGTCACACCCACGCGTCTCCCTTCGGCGAGCACGTGGTGACCGACGAGCGCTTGGTCACAGGCCAGAATCCTGCGTCCGCGGCGGGTGTGGCTTTGGAGATGATGCGGGTGATGGCTGGGGAATCTGCGCTGTCCATTTCGTAGCCAGGTGAAGGGGTCTTCGCTACCTTGCGGCCATGCCCCAGTTCCTGAAACTGCGCGGCGCTCACGAGCACAACCTCCAAAACGTCGACCTCGACGTGCCGTTGTGGCTTTGGACCTCATCTTTCGCAATGCGATCGAGCCCTTCTTGCAAGCCAAGCTAGCCCCCGCGACATCAGCTCACGCCAATGACGCCCATGGGAACGAAGACGAAAGTATCCGCCGCGATCCTCACAACAGCGGCCGTGGTGTACCTCGTGACACGACCGCCGCAGGCCGAGTCACCGTGGATGGTGACGATCAAGCCGCCGACGGCCGACGCGGAGCTCCAGGAGCGCATCGACGCCGAGCTCGTGTCCGCAGCCAAGGAGGCTGGGGGACGGAGCCAGGTCGCTGAAGAAGCACCCGTAGACGTCGCTACGATCATCGGCACAAACGCGCTGCGCGTGGTCCTCGAGGGGATCACCGAAGAGGACGCGCGGATGGCGGAGGTCCGGCTGACTGCTCGGGACGAAAACGAAAAGACGATCGCGGGCATCGAGGACTCGTGGCCGTGCGACGGATTGACCACCGATAGCGACCTGGATCCGTTCCTCGCGAGAGTGGCGATGCGAATTGGAGACCTGCGCGCCATCGAGCTAGAGGTCGAGGTCGACCATCCGCATCACTTGTCCGAGACGGCCCGGGTTTCGCTCGCCCGCGACGTGGAGCCGACGAACGGCAAGACCATCTACGAAGTTCGCGTGCCGTTGGTGGGACCAGAGTTCTGGCCGGAGTTCACGCTGGCCGTGCGCGACGCGCACACGCGGGCGCACCTCGAGGACGTCGAGCTCCGCTTCCTTCCGGGAATGAGTACGTCCATGTGGGGACGCAACAACTTGACCACCTCGTTCGAGGACAGCCTGAGATCGCCCATCGCGCTGATGGGCGGGCGCGATGCGGACGATCCGGAGGCCTCGGTCGCCCACCTGGCGGTGCGGCCAGCAGTGGACGAGTCGCCTCGGCTCGTGAAGCTCGCGTACGCCACGCGGCTCCGTTTCGGTTTCCATGTCTCTGCGCGTGCTCCCGGATATTCCTGGGGCTCGATCGCCCTCGACTTCTCCGAGAGCGACGAGCGCGAGCTCTTGCTGACGCCGGGCTCCGCGATCGACGTGCGGCTCGAGAACGTTCAGCTCGAGCGCTACCGAGCACTCGAGACGAAGCCCATGCTCTGCGTCTCCTGGATCCGAGAGGACGGGGGAGATCAGTGGGTCCATTTCGCACCGCTCGACGAGGCACTCGAGACCGAAGGGCTGCGGCTCGAAGGCCTGGAACCGGGCGGGTACCGCGTCACGGTCGAGCTTGGCGGCGGAGAGTGGGCGAAACGACCCGTGCTTGCGCGAGACGAGCTCACCCTAGCCGCCGGGGAAACGCGCGCGCTGGTGCTCTCGCTGACCGACCCGCCCGCGCCGCCGGAACGCGTGACCCTCGGCGGAGTGGTGTCCTTTCCCGCCTTCGACGGCATGGAGGACGTGCGGCTGCAGCTCTATCCCCCCAATTGGGATTACGGAGTCGCCAACGTCGAGCTTGTCCTGGCCGATATGGTGCGCGTCGGCGGCGAGCTCCCGACCTGGTCGTTTTGGCTCGAGGACATTCCGGTCGGCACTTGCCAGATCCGTCTCTTGCCGTTCCAGAAGAGCTGGATGATCGACGTCCCGGTCGGTGGACGCGAGGACGTAGAGCTCGTGATCGCCGAGCTCGCCGAATTACGCGTCGAAACGGTCGACGCACGGACCGGCGAGCGGATCCCTCTCGAGAAGATTCGTTACGGCTCCCGGGAGGAACTCGAGGGTCAGGTGTACTTCGACTGGAGTACTCCGGACCACGCCGTGGTCGGCTTCGAGGGCGAGCCTGGCCTCTTCCGAGTTTGGATGGCGCCCGGCGCGACGTACGTCAGGACCTGGAACATCCCGAGCGAGCAGGGCTACGCTTCAACCGGCAAGGAACTCGAGCTGGTCCCCGGACTCCAGTCGGTGCGCTTGGAGCTCACGCCCCCCTGCCGCATCCACTACCAAATCAGCGTCGACGGGGCCGCCCCGCAGCTCTCGGACGGGATCTGGGAATGGGTGCATTACGGAACGCTCCAATGCGTCAACGCGGTCGACCACGAGGGGCGCTCGAAGGGGCGCGTGGGAGAGCAACTCACCGAGGTGAGCGCGCCCGGGATCTACGAGATCAGCTTCGAGGACCTCACCGAAGGCCGCTTCCTCCCGATCCTGTCCCAGCGCGTCGACGTGCGCGCGGGCGAGACGGCAGAGGTGATCGTCGAGCTGCGCCGGAAGTAGGTTCCCACCATACGGTGTCGCACACCACCTGGAAGTTTCCTTCGAGGCGGTACCGCACAAGCCCAGAGAGTCCATGCACATGGGGTCTTGTGCGGTACTCGCTCGAAGAAAACTTCCGGGCGGTGTGCGACACCGTATGGGAGGGGGGCGATTGATCTTGGCGGTTGGGTGCCGTTGATGCCGCCCTTGCGGTTCTGGTCAGTATCCTCCTGCCATGCCCAAGGCACTTTCCCTTCGCGGTGCGCACGAGCACAACCTCCAGCATGTCGATCTCGACGTGCCGCTTGGGCTGTGGACATCGGTCGTCGGCCCATCCGGATCCGGCAAGACGTCGTTGGTCGTCGACACGATCGTCAAGGAGGGGCAGCGGCGATTCCTCAGCGGGCTGTCGGCACGAGCGCGTCAGTTCCACGGCAAGCTCGGGCGGGCTGCGCTCGATGGAATCCGAGATCTCCCCGCGACGATCGCAGTCGGGCAGCAGAACTCGACCGACAGTCCGCGTTCGACGGTCGGAACGCTCAGCGGGGCGCTCGACCTATTGCGCTTGCTCTACGCACGCGAAGGAGTCGACCCCGAAGGCGTCGAACTCACACGCAGCCACTTCAGCTTCAACCACGCCCTCGGTGCCTGCGAATCCTGCAACGGCATCGGACTCGAGGACCGCGTCGACCCGAACAAGCTCATCGAGGACCCAACCAAGTCCATTCGCGACGGAGCGCTCCGTCCGACCCTGAAGAACGGCTACACCGTCTACAGCCAGGTCACCGTCGACGTCATGAACGACATATGTCGTGCTCACGAATTCGACATCGACACACCGTGGCAAGACCTCACCGACGCACAACGACACGTCATCCTGTACGGCACGAAGGCGCTCAAAGTGCCCTTCGGCAAGCACAGCATCGAGTCGCGCATGAAGTGGGAGGGCATCACCGCGCGACCTCGCGAAGAGGGCTACTACCGCGGCCTCGTCCCCGTCATCCAGGAGACGCTCGACCGCAACCGCAACCCGAACATCTTGCGCTTCGTCGAAACGGTGGCGTGCAGCACGTGCGCGGGATCGCGACTCGCGCGGCCAGGCCGTGAGGCACGCGTCGGAGCCCACACCCTTCCCCAAGTTCTCGCGATGCCCGCGCGCGAGTTGCACACAGCACTCAGCAGCCTCGGCGCCACGCCGGTATGGAGCGCCATTCGACCCGGCGTCGAATTGCGCATCGAGCGCATGCAGCGCCTCGGTCTCGGCCACCTCGCACTCAATCGACCCAGCGGAACGCTCTCCGGCGGCGAAGGACAACGGCTGCGACTCGTCGCGCAACTCACCGCCGGACTTGGGCGCCAACTCATCGCGTTCGACGAACCGACGCTCGGACTCCATCCTTCCGAACAGGACGGCATGCGCGCCGTGCTCGATGAACTGCGCGAACTCGGCAACACGCTCCTCGTCATCGAGCACGATCCCGACATGGTGCGGCACGCCGACCACCTCGTGCGCCTCGGGCCAGGCGCGGGATCGGAAGGTGGCCAGGTCGTCGCGTCCGGACCTCTGCACGCAGGCGACGAGAGTCCCCTCGGCGTTGCGCCCACGCGCAAAGCCAACCGTCGCGCAGGTCGCGGACACCTGCGACTTCGCGGCGCCACCCTCCACAACCTCTGCGAAGCCGACCTCGACATTCGCCTCGGCGCCTTCAACGTCGTGGCCGGACCCTCCGGCGCAGGCAAGAGCTCGCTCGTCTTCGGCACGTTGCTTCCCGCCCTCCAAGGCGAAGGCCGCAACCTATACCGCGAACTCGAAGGCGCACCCGAGGGCGGCGTCCAAGCCGTCGACGCGCGGCCGATCGGACGCACGCCGCGCAGCACGCCCGCCACCTGGTCCGGCCTCTTCGACCTCGTCCGCAAACGCTTCGCCGCCGAACCGCTCGCCATCGAACGCGGCTACGGCGCCGGCCGCTTCTCCTACAACAACAAGGAGGGACGCTGCGCCACGTGCGAAGGACTCGGCTTCCGCCGCATCGGGCTGCACTTGATGCAGGACGTCGAGCTCGACTGTCCCGACTGTGGCGGAGGTCGCTACGCACCCGCAACGCTCGAGGTCCTGCACAAGGGGCGCAACGTCGCGCAAGTCCTCGCTATGACCGTCCGCGAAGCGTGCGCGTTCTTCGCAGACGATGAGCCTATCTTCGCCATGTGCCGCGCGATGGACGACCTCGGCCTCGGCTACCTCGGGCTCGGCCACTCGTCCAACCGACTCAGCCGCGGTGAAGCGCAACGCGTCAAGCTCGCCACGCTGCTCGGCTTAGCCGACGAGAAAGAGAGCCTGCTGCTCCTCGACGAGCCCGACCGCGGCCTGCATCCCTCTGACGTCGAGCTCTTGCTGCGTTCGATCGACGCGCTCGTCGACGCGGGGCACACGGTCGTCGCCATCTCGCACCACCGTCATCTTTGGGCTGCGGCCGACGTGCTGACCGAAGTGCAGAACGGCGTCACCACCGACGACGTCGAGCCCCAACTTCAGCCGCTCACCCAAGTTCGCGGCGCACGCACCGAGCACACACCGCCGACCGAGATCCAGCTCACCGGCGTCCGCACCCACAATCTCCAAAGCGTCGACGTCACCATCCCGCACGAGAAGCTGACCGTCATCGCCGGCGTGTCAGGCAGCGGGAAGTCCTCGCTCGCGTTCGACACGCTCGCGGCCGAGGCCTGGCATCGCTACGCCGAGAGTTTGCCGTTCCAGGTCCGCCGCTTCGTGCGTCGTGCGGCGCGACCGGAGCTCGAGCGCGCTGATGGACTCGGTCCGACGCTGTCGTTGCGACAAGGGCAAGCGCGTGCCGGAGCGCGGTCCACCGTCGCTACGCAAAGTGAAATCGGGCCGTTGTTGCGACTGCTCTGGTCACGCGCCGGCCGCCTCGATGGCAAGCCGACGGGCTGGAGCGCATCGCATTTCAGCACCGAACAACCCCTCGGAGCATGTCCGGCTTGCGAAGGACGCGCGGTCGTGGCGCGCTGCTCCGCGGAACGGCTCGTCACGCACCCGGACCTTCCTTTCGCTGGGGGAGCGCTGAAAGGAACGCGCCCCGGCCGATTCTTCAGTGAGACCGATGGTCAATACGCCGCCACGTTGCGCACCGCACTCGATGCGGAAGGTGCAGATGCTGGCGAGATGGACCTCGTCTGGAGCGATCTCTCCGATCGCGTACGAGACATCGCGCTCAATGGAACTGGCGACCGAGTTCTCTCCGTCGAGTGGTCGTTCCAACGCGGTGCACGTTCAGGAACGCATCAGTTCGAAGGACCTTGGGAGGGCCTCGCGCACCTGGTCGAGCGCGAGGCGATTCGCCGACGCGGCAGTCAGAAGGCGGCTGAATGGCGGACTCCGCTGGTCGATGTGCACTGCGCCAGTTGCGAGGGTTCCGGGCTCTTACCGGAGCGGGCTCGCGTGCGCGTCGGCCTGTGGACGTTGCCCGAGGCGCAGGCCTTGACCGTTGAAGAGCTGGGTCCCGCGCTGGAGGGTGCTGAGCTCGATCCCGAAGCGACGTCGGTGATGGACGCTCTGTTGCCCGAAGTCCGCGAACGGCTCGAGGACCTGCGCGCGCTCGGCCTCGGACACCTGGCGCTCGATCGACGCAGCCGGACGTTGTCGGAAGGTGAGCTTCAACGCGTACGCCTTGCGGGCCTGCTGCGCTCGGGCCTGACGGGCGTCACGTTCGTGCTGGACGAACCGGGGTCGGGATTGCATCCGCGCGACTTGGAATCGCTCGTCGCTCGATTGCGCACGCTGTGCGACGAGGGCAACACGGTCGTCGCCGTAACCCACCGACCCGAGGTCCTCCGCGCCGCCGATCACTTCATCGAAGTCGGTCCTGGCGCGGGTGAAGAGGGTGGGCGCGTCGTTGCAGAGGGAACCGCCGAGTCCGTACTTCAAGGCGACGGCCCGACCGCGCGCGCGTTGCGTGAACCTCTGCCGGCTCGCAGTGCGACGGTGAGGAGCGAGGGCCGCCTGCGCATCGTTGGTGCCCGCGCGAACAACCTGAAGGACCTCGACGTCGAGCTCCCGAGTTCAGGCTTCGTCTGCCTGACGGGCGTGTCCGGAAGCGGCAAGAGCTCGCTCTTGTTCGACGTTTTGGGCGCTTCGATGGCTGCATCGGCACCGGTCGAATGCGCCGCGATCGAATGGGTGGATGCACCGAAAGGAAGTGACGCCCGATTCCCGTTGGCGATGTTCGACGAGGTCAGCAGCTCCCGCGAAGTCGGCGCCGGCCAAACGGTGTTGAGCTCACTCGGCTTGATGCCCGCGATGCAATCGCTCTATCACGCTTGCGTGGATGGTGACGAACCCAAGAAGACCGCGTTCTCGTTCCTGAGTCCCGCGGGCCGCTGCGAGACCTGTAAAGGCAGCGGCCGCGAGGACATCGCCCTCGACGTTCTCGCCGACCTCGCGTTGCCCTGTCCCGATTGCGCTGGCCTGCGTTATCGCCCCAGCGTCCTCGACGTGCTTTGGAACGACATGAACGTCGCCGAGTTCCTCGAGATCCCGACCGATCGACTGCGCGCGCATCTCCCCAAGGGCAAACTCCTGGCTGCGCTCGACGCCTTGTCCGACGTCGGCTTGGGGCACCTCAGCTTGGGTCGCCGCCGCAACCAACTGTCCGGCGGAGAGCGCCAACGCCTCGACCTCGCGCAGGGCCTGCTCGCAAAGGGCAAACGCACGCTGTACCTCCTGGACGAACCCTCGACCGGCTTGCACGAATCCGACCTACATCGCCTGGCCAACGTATTCGTTCGTCTGGCCGAAAAGGGCCACCTGATCGTCGCCGCCGAACACCGCACGTCGTTGATCGCCGCTGCGGACGAACGCATTGAACTGGGACCGGGCAGCGGACCTGCAGGCGGGCGATCGGTGCGTGTTTCGTAGCGACGTACTTACCGCGTATGCGATGTACCCTGGATGTACACCTCGTCGCCCAGCACGCCGTATGGATACATCCTCACCCTCGACCTTGACCACGTTCATGATCGTCTCGGTCGTCCTCGCGATCGTCCCGATTCTTTGCGTGCGAACGGAGGCGCGGCGCAGCCGGGTGGCCCTGGTCGTTGCCGCACTTCTTCCCACCCTGACCTTGGCTCTGTTCTATTCTCTGGCCACTCACATGCACCGCAGCTTCGGTGGATGGCCCGAGAGCATTGGAACCCACGGGTTTCCCGGGCGCTTGGCGCTGCACGCCAACCTCGCCATGTTCAGCTTCTCGTGGATGCTGCTCGGCACCCTCGTCCTGGTGCCGGGGCTGGTTCTTTGCGCGTGCGTGCCGAAGTTGCGGCCCGGAGTGCACTACATCGCGGTCTACGCGCTTTCGACAGCCATCGCGTTCGGAGTCATGCAGTTGGCTCCGGAGCCGTTCCTCTATTGGTGGCGCGACTAGTAAGAACAGTGCCTGGCACCGTTCTTACCTCGTATCATTGGCACATGCTCAAGTACATACTGACCGCCTTGGTTGTTGCCGCGATCGGCATCGTTCTGTTCGTGAACCGAGGTTCGGCCAACGATCAGATCGCGGATGGGACTTACAAGTTCGATAGTGTCGAGGACACTTACGACGGATCCGCTGGAGTCGTCGAAGTCGGAACGAGCATCCACCTGGTGACGATCCATGGGAAGGGTTCGGTCTGGATCTGGAACGAAGCCGAGAAGGCGTACCTTCAAGTGGCCAATCCTGATTGGAAGTTGATGGCCGAGAAGGGTGGTGAGGGCGAGTACGCGTGGGAGATCCTGGACACGTCCGCGAACCAGTCGATCGACAAGGGCTCCGCGACGTTGGAGTCCTAGGAAGGGACCTCCCCACGAAGCGACCGCTGCTCGGCATCTTGTAGGCCGAGTTCCGCCGGATTCGGAATCGGAACCGGGTGGTTCTGGCATGTGGGCCACAGGTCGGGGATCCTGTCCGCCCCACGGGGCGACCACGGAGTCCCGGGACCGACACCTGCACGACCATGGCTGAATCTCGCGACTCCGAGCCCAAACGCTTCGGCACCTTCGGCGGCGTCTTCACGCCCTGCACGCTCACCATCCTGGGCGTCATCATGTTCCTGCGTTTCGGCCAAGTGGTCGGCAACGCGGGTGTTTGGGTGGCGTGCGGGATCGTGCTGGCTTCGAAGGCGATCACGACGATGACGGCGTTGTCGCTGTCGGCGATCGCGACCAACACGCGGGTCAAGGGCGGCGGCGCGTACTTCATGATCAGTCGCGCTCTGGGGGCCGAGTACGGCGGCTCGATCGGCGTCGTGTTCTTCCTCGCGCAAGCGGTGTCGGTCGCGATGTACATCATCGGTTTCACCGAGGCGTGCGTGGCCAGCTTCCCCAGCCTCGCACCGCACGCGACCTGGATCGCCAGCGCGACGAACCTTGGCGTGTTCATCTGCGTGTTCATCGGCGCCAGTTGGACGATCAAGGTCCAGTACGGAATCCTGGCCGTGCTGATCGCGGCGCTCATCAGCTTCGCACTCGGTGCCTTCACGAACTTCGACAGCGAGGTGCTGCGCGCCAATCTGTCGACGGGATTCTCGACGGGGCAGAGCTCGTTCACGATGTTCGCGTTGTTCTTCCCGGCCGCCACCGGGATCATGGCTGGCGCGAACATGTCCGGCGACCTCCAGGACCCCGCACGCTCCATCCCGCGCGGAACGCTCGGGGCGATCGCGGCCACTGGGGCGATCTACCTCGTCCTGGCCGTTCTGCTGGGCGGTTCGGCGGATCGCGCGACCTTGCTCGGCAACAACATGGTCGTGCGGGACGGCGCGATGTGGCCCGTGCTGGTGATCGCCGGCGTGTTCGCCGCGACGCTCTCGTCCGCCATCGGATCGATGATGGGGGCGCCGCGCATCCTGCAGGCCCTGGCGCGCGATCGCATCTTCGGCCCCTTGGCGCCGTTCGCCCACGGCAGCGGTGCTTCGAAGGAACCGCGTCGCGCCGTCATCGCCACGTTCCTGATCGCGCAGCTCGGCATCCTGGGCGGCGACCTCGACCTGCTCGCGCCGATCATCACGATGTTCTTCATGGTGACGTACGGGTACCTGAACCTGGCGACGTTCAAAGAGGCGTACACGCGCAACCCGTCGTATCGGCCCACGTTCAAGTACATGCACTGGTCGATCGCGCTGCTGGGGACGCTGTCCTGCGGTGGTGTGATGTTGCTGATCGCGCCGCGCTGGGCCTTCGTCGCGGTCGCGTTGATGGCGCTGCTGCACTGGTCGATCTCGCGGCGCAGCGTGCGCACCAGTTGGGGCGATGTGCACGGTGGCGCTTCGTACGAACGCGCGCGCAAGGAGCTGCTGCGCCTCGAGGACGAGCGCTACCACGCGAAGAACTGGCGACCCGCGATCCTGGCGCTCAGCGGAGGCGCCGGCGCGCGCGTGCGCATGGCCACGTTCGGTCACTGGCTCTGCGCCGGTCGAGGCGTGCTGAGTCTCGGGCAGTTGATCACGGGCGAGGTCGACGACCTGGTCGAGCGCCGCAAGGCCCAAGAGCGGTCCTTGCGCGGCTTCATCCGCGATCAGGGCCTCGCCGCCTTCCCGGCCGTCGTCGTCGCGCCGGACCGCAGCACGGGCATCGAGTCGCTCGTGCAGTGCCACGGACTGGGGGCCTTTCGCCCGAACACGGTCCTGGCCGGGTGGTCGAGCGACCTGGATCAGGCCGAGGACTACCTGGACACGCTGCGGACGGTCACACGCCTGGGCCAGAACCTCCTGCTGCTCTCCACCGCCGATGGCGAGGATCCGAAGCGTGTGCCCACCGGCACGGTCGACGTCTGGTGGCGCGGCAAGGACAACGGACCATTGATGGTGATGCTGGCGCACCTGCTCGTGCAGAACGAGGCCTGGCGCGATCGACCCATGCGCTTGCTGCGCGTGGTCGCGAACGAGTCGGCGCGCGAAGAGACCGAGCGTCACTTGATGGAGCTGTTGTCGACGGCACGCATCAAGGCCGTTGTCGAGGTGATCGTCGACACCGATCCGGTCGATGCGATCCACCGCGCTTCGGAGAACGCGTCGGTGACGTTCCTCGGCTTCGCCCTGCCGGACGAGGGGCAGGAGCCGAAGGAGTTCCTCGATCGTTCCGAGGACCTGCTGTCAGGGCTCGGCACCGTGTTCTTGGTGCACAGCACCGGCGACGTCTTGCTCGAGGCTTAGCCTGGCCCCCTCACGGCACATCCTCGTGAGGGAGCCAGGCTCGCGGGCACGCCTCAAGGCGTGTCGAGCAGCCGGTCCTTGGCCAGGTACAGGACATGCATGCCCGGCTCGATGCGACGGCTGTCCAGCGGATTGACGAACTCGACGCCGGACTCGCCCTGGGTCAGTCCGATGACGAGGCCGCCGTGCTCGCGCAGTCCGAGTCCTGCGGTCAGTTCGCCATAGGTGGATCCGACGTGCGCCTCGGGGACGACGCCGACGTAGAGCGACGATTGACCGCGTAGCACGACCTGGCTCAACGTGTCTGCCGTGCCGTGGTGTTCGATCGCGTGTGCGAGCAACGAGAACCCCAGGCGGCGTGTTTCGATGACCTCGTCAGCACCAGCGGCCCGCGCGTGCTCGACGTTCTCGGAGTCGAGGATCTCGACCACGAGGTACACCGGGCGCAGGCGCGCCGAGGTCAACTTCTTGCGCTTCAGGTAGGAGCGCACCGTGAACACCGTCAGGAGGGTCACCGCATCAGCCTGTTGAGGGCTGGTGTGTCGCGCGCCGGCCACGACGACGGCCGCCGCACGGTCGATGCGCACTTTGTCGAGCTCGCTCTCCTTGGTCGGGTCGCCGCGCACCCAGTACAGCTCCGCCGGAATGCCCGGCGGCCGCTCGAGGTCCGCCATCAGGACGATCTTGGTCGTCTCGGGATCGTGCTCGGCCATCAACGTGTCGAGGAGCAGGTGCATCCCTTCCTCGTAGCCGCAGACGACGATGTGATTGACGTAACTGCCCATACGGAACTGCTCCTCGCGAACACTAAGCACGGCATGGAGCAGGCTGTGCCCGACGATACCGGCGAACAGGGCCAGGGTGAACATCCCCCCGACCATCAGGAAACTGGTGATGACGCGACCGACCGCGGTGATGGGGGCCACGTCGCCGAAGCCGACCGTGGTGATCGTGACGAGCGCGAACCAGGAGCCATCGGCGACCGATGCGACGTCCGGGTTGTGCTCGCGTTCGACCAGCCACAGGCTGACGCCGCCGAACAGGACCTGGGCCAGCAGGAACGACAGCGCCAGCACGAACAGGAAGCGGTCGCGCTCGAACGCGTGGAACAGGCCGGTGAACGGGTTGCCGTAACGGAACACACGGCGAGCTCTCAGCAAGCGCAACAAGCGCAACGCCCGCAAGCCGCGGAGCTCGGGAACGAGGGCCGCGACCGTGACCAGGTCAACGAGCATCATCGGGCGCATCGCGAAGCGCAGGCGCCCGAGGATGTGGACGCGAACGCGGCCCAGCGGCGGCCGCTGGAACACCTGCAGGTCGGGCGGACGATAGGTCGCGACGCGGAGCACGTACTCGGCCGCGAACAGGACCAGCAGGCTCACGTCTAACGTGCGCAGAACCGGGCGGACCTCTCCCCCCGAGGGGAACAGGAACTCGACGGCGAACAGCGCGATCGAGACGAGGATGAGTCCCCAGACCACCGCGGCGATGATCCGGTAACTGCGCGCCTCCGGATCGTGGAACGCGGCGCGCAAGGCCTCGAGCAGGGAGTTCACGGGCTGGAGCCTAACTCGCGATGGCCCCAGTCCTTGCCGCTCAGCCCGGGAATCGATCGATGATGCGCACTTCGTCAATGGTGAGCTGGCCCGGCTTGGGCCAAGGCTGCTTCGTCCCCTTGCCCACGGCGATCATCGGGCCCATGCAGTGATCTGCAGGTAGGTTGATGAGCTTGGCGACTGCCTCGTGATCGAAGCCGATCATCGGGCACGAGTCGTAACCCATCGCCTTCGCGGTCAGCATGATCGTCTGCATCGCCATGCCGATCGAGCGCTGGGCTTCGTCACGTTGCAATTGCGGCTTGCCCTCGTGGAACGGACCCATCCAGTTGACGAGCAGGTCGGCGACCTCGGTCGGGGCGTTCTGCCAGTAGCGCTGCGGCTCCTTCTTCCACGCGTCCATGTCCGCCGTCATTACGATCAACAGCGACGCGTCCGTCATCTGTGCCTGGTCGTTGCCGACGGCGCGAATCTGCTTGCGTAGTTCGGGATCCAGTACGGTGACGAACCGCCAGTGCTGGATGTTGAACGACGTCGGCGCTTGCATGCCGGCTTCGATCAGTTGCGTGATCTCGGCCTCGCTCATGCGGTGATCGTTGTCGAACTGCTTGACGGAGCGGCGGGCGACGATGGCTTCGGAGACGTTCATGGTTGGGTGTGTGTTCGGGATTGGCCCAGGTAGTTCCCCGAGCGGCGAAGAGGATAGGCGACCCTCGACCGATTCTCATGGCCCGAATCGGCGGAGTGCGGGGCGAGCCCCATCTACGGTGCACCCCTCCTGCGCTCGAGCGCCCGCGCACGGTCTCGGGGGAATCCAACCCGGAAAGTCGTGAATCCAATGGTCGATGCCGCGCGAAGACCCTTGCAGACGCCCAAAGCACCGATCTGCTCCTCGCCAACCTGCGCGGGATCCCCATCGGTGGGGAGGGCGTCCTTCCCTGGCTCCGATCCAGGCACGACACCACCATGCGACTCCTCCGCACCTTCTGCGCCCTCCTGTTGGCCCTTCCCCTCCTGGGATCCACCGCGAACCACTTCCTGGACTTCGCGCGGCCCCCGGTGGACGGGGCCCTCGGTCTCGAGATCCTCGAGAGCCTGCGCGAGGGAGGACTGATGCTCTGGGTCGCGCTCGGACACGGCCTCATCGGAGTCCTGTTGTTGCTGCCGCGCTCGCGCTTCCTCGCGGGCCTCGTTCAGCTTCCGATCAGCCTCGGGATCGTGGCGTTCAACGTGACGCTGTATCCCCCGGGCATTCCGCTGGCCATCGCGATGCTCGCGTTGAACCTCGGTCTGATCCTGGACGCCGAACGGCTCCAGGCAGTCGTTCAACCTCCGGCCGTCACGGCTTGAGGGCCCTTCCTGCTGTCACCAACCACCCATCCGTCATGCCCGAAATCACCGTCATCACCCTGCTGCAGGCCATCGTTGGCCTCGGCCTCCTCAACGTCTGGATCCTGCGCGCGAACCGTACGACGAACTACCGCGGCGGCTCCTCGCAGACGCTCAAGGAGGAGTTCCAGGAGTATGGACTGCCGCCTTGGTTCTTCCTTCTGGTCGGCGCACTCAAGATCGCGTCTGGCACCGCACTGATCATCGGCATCTGGGTCCCCGCCCTCGTGGTTCCCGCCTCGACGGTCGTCATCGCCCTGATGGCCGGTGCGCTGGCGATGCACATGAAGGTGCAGGACCCCCGCACCAAGTCGATTCCGGCATTCCTGATGCTCGCGATGAGCGCATCGGTCGTCGGCGCGATGGTAAGCTGAAGCTTGCCTGATGCTGATTCTTCGCCTCCTTCCGCTGTTCCTCGCGGCTGCCTGCGCGGCACCCGGGTCGAGCTTGACCGAACACCGGGACGCACGCCCGTTGGCCGTCGAGCTCGAGATCGGCGCTCTGTCCCAGGGGCGCAACGACGTTCGCATTCCAGGCGACACGGGGACGCGGTTCTCGATGTCGGATCTCATCGACGATGGTTCCGAGATGGTCGGTCGCGTGACCGTGGACTGGGACATGGACGAGCGACATGCGTTCCGGGTCGTCTTCGCTCCCCTCGAACTCGACGGTACGGGCCAACTGAGTCAGACGACGACGTTCGCGGGCCAGACCTTTGCTGCCGGTACGCCGACCCAGGGTTCGTACCAGTTCAGCTCGTATCGCCTTGGCTATCGCTACACGTTCCTGCACGACGAGCACTGGCGCTTGCGGGTCGGTGGAACCCTCTTCGTGCGGGACGCGGAGATCGTGCTGCAGCAGGGCGCAACTCGCGCATCCGATTCCAACGTCGGGATCGTGCCGCTGGCGAACTTCGCCGCAGAGTACGCACCGTCCCGTCGCTGGCGAGTCATCGGAGAGGTCGACGGGCTGGCCGCCAGTCAGGGACGCGCCTTCGACGTGTCGCTCAAGGGGCACTACGACGTGTCCGATGCGTGCAGCATCGGCCTCGGTTGGCGAGGCATCGAAGGAGGTGTGGACAACGACGAGGTCTACAACTTCGCGTTCCTGAGCGCCGTCGTCGTTTCGATCGGCTTCCGCTTCTGAGTGCGGCTCTCGGGCAGGAAGCCCATGACGGCGAGGTTCTTAGGGCGTCGCACCGGTGAAGGAACGCTCGATCCGAGCCGGCCGGATGCAACGGTGCATGGTCCGGAACCTTGATTCTGGGGTGCTCGGGGGATTCCAGGCTCGGAATCGTCCCGCCTGAACGGAATGATTGGGGCCGCACCCCATCACGAGGAACAACTCATGGAACCCCAGGACGAGAATGGCCAGCTGGCCGAAGCCATCAACCGGCTCGCAGATGCCATCGCAGGTAGCGGCGTGCCGCAAGGTGCGGAGGCCGCTGCGGACGCGGCCGCGCAAGCCGAACCGGTACTGACCGTTACGGATGAACCGATCATCCCTCCTGTCAGCGATATCGCGGAGTGGTTCGCCACAGCCAAGGAGAAGCTGATCGACTTCCTTCCGCAGATCATCGCGGCCGTAGCCATTCTGCTGATCGGTTGGGTCGTGGCCCGGTTGATCACGGCGATCGTCCGCAAGGCGCTCGGGAAGTCGAAGCTCGATCCGACACTGATCAACTTCCTGTCGAGTCTGATCTACATCGGCGTCATGGCCTTCGTGCTCGTCTCGTCGATCACGAAGCTAGGCGTCAATACAGCGTCCTTCGTCGCGATCATCGGTGCTGCCAGCTTCGCGCTCGGCTTCGCATTGCAGGGCTCGCTCAGCAACTTCGCGGCCGGCGTGATGCTGATGATCTTCCGTCCGATGCGGGTCGGAGATCTCGTCGAGTCTGGCGGCGTCTTGGGTGTCGTCGAGGAGATCGGCGTGTTCGCGACAACGATCAACACGCTCGAGAACAAGCGCGCGATCATCGCGAACAGCACGGTCACGAGCGACAACATCATCAACTACACGACGAACGGTGCGCTGCGCGTCGACATGAAGTTCGGCATCGCCTACGAGGCCAACATGGACGAAGCCATGAAGCTGATGAGCGAGGTCCTGGCCGCAGATGAACGCGTCCTGAAGGACCCGCCCTCCACGGTGGCGTGTTCGGAGCACGGTTCCTCCAGCGTGAACTTCGTCTGTCGCCCCTTCGTCCATCCGGACCACTACTGGGACGTCTGGTTCGACACGCACAAGAAGGTCAAGGAAGCCTTCGACGGTGCCGGCATCGGCATCCCGTTCCCGCAGCGTGATGTGCACCTGATCGGTGGCTCGCTGCAGGACTGAGCGTAGTCCACGACAGGAATCAGGGAGGGGTGGGTCCATGGGCCCGCCCCTCCTTTCGTATCCCCGATGGGGACCTCATTCGAGTGAGTCCGCAGCAGGCGTCCGGTAGGATCGAGCCATGCCCTCGTCCCCTGGCGATACTTGCTGGACCGTCGTGCGCTCCGCATCCCGTGGGGATGCCGAAGCCTGTACCTCCTTCAGCCGGTCCTACGCGGCGACCATTCGTGGCTTCCTCGACGCACGCTGGGGGGGGAGATCCCTTGCGAGCGAGGTCGAGGACGCTGTGCAGGACGTCTTCGTCGAATGCTGGAAACCCGGTGGCGTGCTCGACAAGGCCGATCCAGCCAACGGCGACTTCCGCGGACTACTCTTCACCGTCACGCGCAACGTCGCGAGGCGCTTCGAGGAACGCGCCATGGCACGCCCGAACCTGCAGCCCGAGCAGACGGCATGGCTCCAGCGACTCGACTCGGATGAGGCCGGCCAGACCACGCTCTTCGATCGTGCATGGGCCTTGTCCCTGGTGCGCCGGGCCAGGTCGATGCAGCAAGAACAGGCCCAGGACGACGACGCGCGCCGACGGGTCGAATTGCTCCGGCGGCGCTTCCAGTCGGACGAGGCCATCCGGGATATAGCCCGCGACTGGGGACTGCCGACCCAGGACGTTCACAACGCATACCGCAAAGCCCGCCAGGAGTTCTACGCCTGCCTGCGCGAGGTCGTGGGCCAGCACATGACGCTGGGAACCGACCTCGAGGGCGAATGTCGACGACTCCTCGGCCTCCTGGGCTGAATTTCCGAGAGATCTGGATGAGAATCGGTCGTGCCCGGATGACCGGGTTCCCATGGATACTCCCAACGACTCGAACGACACGCCTATCGATCCGCCCAGCGAGATCGATGACGCACTGGCCCACGCCTTCCAGGACGATCCCGATTCCCCCAGCGTCCTGGATCGCATCCAGGATCAGGTTGGTTCTCGGCCCAAGGTGTCCCTGAAGGATGCCGACGAGGGTCCGGCGCCCATGCTGAATCCGCTAGGAGAGAACGACGCACTCGAATCCGGCAAGTACGTCGTTCACGGTGAACTCGGCGCCGGTGGCGTCGGGGCCGTGCACCGAGGCCACGACCAGGACCTGGGTCGCGACGTGGCGGTCAAGTTCCTGCACGACAAGTACAAGGACGATCCCCAGATCGTGCACCGCTTCGTCGAGGAGGCGCAGATCGGTGGCCAGCTGCAACATCCGGGCATCGTGCCCGTCTACGACCTCGGCATGACCGACGGCAAGCCGTTCTTCACGATGAAGCTCGTGAAGGGCGAGACCCTGGCGAAAAAGCTGAGCGACCGGACCGATATCGCGGACGACCGACGCGTCTTCCTTTCGATCTTCGAGGATGTCTGCCAGACGATGGCGTACGCGCATGCACGCGGCGTCGTGCACCGCGACCTGAAGCCGGCGAACATCATGATCGGTTCGTTCGGCGAGGTGCAGGTCGTCGACTGGGGGATGGGCAAGGTGCTGAAGCAGGGTGGGGTCGCCGATGAGGCTCGGTCCGCAGAGAAGCATGCGGATCTCAGCGTGATCGAGACCGTCCGTTCGGGAGGTCATGGGACCCAGTCGATCGTCGGCTCGGTGATGGGTACGCCCGCTTACATGCCGCCCGAGCAAGCACGCGGTGACGTCGAGGCGATGGACGAGCGCTCGGACGTGTTCGCGCTGGGGGCGATCCTGTGCGAGATCCTGACCGGCGTGCCGCCCTACACCGGGACGATCCACGAGCAGATCAGCTCTGCGGCCATGGGCAAGCTCGACGACGCCCTTGCACGGCTCGAATCATGCGGAGGGGAGCCCGACATGATCGAGCTCGCCACGTCATGTTTGATCCAGGCGCCTGCGGCTCGACCCAGGTCGGCAGAAATCGTGGCGAAGGCTGTTCACGATCACCTCGCAGCGGTCGAGGCACGCGTGCACGAGGCGCGCGTGGAAGCCGCGGAGGCGCAGGTCAAAGCCGACGCTCTACGCAGGACCCAACGCCTGAGTCTCGCACTCATCGGGGTCTTCGCGATCGGGCTCGCGTTCTCCCTCTTCTTCTGGAAGCAGGCGGACGACGCCACCCACGAGGAGCGCATCGCGAAGGGTCGGGCGCTGGATGCCGAGCAGGTCGCCAGGGACAAAGAGGCGCTTGCGGTCGAGGAGGGCAGGCGAGCGGTCGAGATCAAGACGCTCCTCGTTGAAATGCTCGGAAGCGTCTCGCCGAAAGTCGCGCTCGGTGCCGACACGACCCTCCTGCGGGGCATTCTGGATGACACTGCAGGACGCCTCGAGCGGGGGGAGGTCGAGGACGGGCTCGTCGCAGCTGAGCTCCACAACCTCATCGGCACGATCCGCATGAACCTCGCACAGGATGACGTTGCTGTGGGTCACTACGAATCGGCAGTGGCCATCCATGCGCGCGAGCTTGGCGTGGACCACATCAGGACTCTGGAGGCTCGGTCACATCTCGCTGCCGCGTTGAGTGGCTGTTTTCGATTCCAAGAGGCCGAAGAGGAGGGCCGCAGTGTCGTGGAGTCCCTTCGTCGGGTGCTAGGCATCGACCACGTGTCGACGATCGGCGCGGTGAGCAACTTGGGAAAGGTCCTCGCGACACAGTCGAGGTTCGGCGAGGCCGAGGGCTACTTCCGCGAGGCGCTCGAGGCCGCGGACCGTTCGCTGGGTCTGCACAGCTTCACGATTTCCATCCGCACCAATCTCGCGCTCGCACTCATGAACCAAGGGCGAGTGGACGAGGGTCAACCCCTTCTGGATCAGGCCTTCGCAGACTCGACCGAATTCCATGGGCCTGAACACCCCGTGACCCTTGGGATTCGCAAGAGCCAGGTGGATGTCCTCCAGATCTCAGGGCATCTGGACTTGGCCGCCGTGATCCTGAAGGATCTGATCGAGATCCATGGGCGAATCCACGGCTCGAGGCATTCCAAGACACTGGACGTGCGCATCTCGCACGCATCCCTGGACAGCTTCCTCGGTCGGACGGATCAGGCCATTGCAGATCTCGAGGCGGTGCTGGAGATCCTGGAAGAGGATGGGGATCCCCTGGGGAAACTCACCCTGGAGACGAGACGGAATCTGGCGTCCGCGTTCATGAGTAATGGTGATCTGGATCGAGCTGCATCCCTTCTCGAGGAGACTCTTGAGGAGACTCGGTCCATCTTCGGAAGCGAGTCCACCGAGGCGTTTCGTACCCTGTCCATGTTGGCTGACGTCGAGACGTCTCGTGGCAATCATGAACTCGCCATTGAGATGTACAAGGAAGCACTGGCAGGGATTCAGTCGTCCCATGGCCCGGATTCCAGCTTGACCAGCGATGTGAAAGGGGATCTTGCGCGTGCTTACGGGCGCAATGGCGACCTGGAGCTGGCCAAGAACCTCTACCAGGACGTTCTCAAGGCCGACATCGCCTGGGGAGGGAAGGATTCCCTGCCCATGAGTGTCACGAGGGGACTCCTCGGAGCCATCGAGTTGGCGCTGGGCGAAGTCGATGCATCGATCGCATCCATGGAACGGTCGATGGAGGTCCTGATCCCTGAGCTGGGGTACGAGCATGCGACGACCTCGTACATCCTTGGCCAGCTGGCTGCCGCCTACGATCAGGCTGGGGATTCCGCAGCTACGCTCGAGTTGATGCGAGGGCTGGTCGAGTCCTGGATCGATGAGGCCGAAGATCCAGGCACCGGCGCCTTCCGCGTGAACCAGATCGCGAGATGGCTCCTCACCGTGGACGTCGTAGAGCTTCGAGACCCGGAACGGTCCATCTCGCTAGCCCAACGTTCGATCGAGATCGCGGAGAACGCAGAGGAGACAGACATCTATCTCTTCGGATATCACGACACGCACGCCATGGCCCTGTTCCGGTCGGGGTCGTTCGACGAGGCCGTCAAGGCGCAAAGGCTGGCCATCGAGATGGCGCCCGATGGAATCGACACGAGTGATTTGGAGAGTCGTTTGGACGAGTACGTGGCGGCGACCGAGAAGGACTGACGGAGTGCCCCCTCAGCGGCGTATCCCGACCACCGTCGCTCAGAAGTACAGAACCGTGTCGCCAACGATCCGGCCGACTCCGCCACCGGCTCCGAACCAGATGCTGCCGTCCCGGGCCTCGGTCAGTCCGAAGAGCGCGCCTACCCGGAGTTCGATCTGGTGTCGCGTCTCCATGATGTGGTCCATACCGTTCGATGGATCGATTCGGTTGAGGACCGTGGTATCGGGCTTCAGGTCCTGGCCGAGGAGCGAGCCGCCACTGAACCAGATTCGGCCCAGGGAGTCCTCGAACAACGAGAAGCAGGTGGGTTCGAAGACGTGGTGGACGATTTCACCGTCGTAGCGATAGAGCCCCTCGCTCCCACCGAACCAGAGGTGCCCGCGACGATCGATCAGGGCCGGGATGTAGCTCTCGATCTCGAGACCCTGCTCCTTCGTGAAGTCCACGAACGTCATGCCGTCGAATCGGAACAGCCTGCCCCGCGTGCCGAACCACAGGTCTCCGTCCGGAGCCTGCGAGATGGAGTTCACGTCGGAGTTCGTGAATCCGTCGTTCTCGTCGTACGTGGTGAATGTCGAGCCGTCGAAGCTCGTTGCACCCAATCCTCCGAACCAGAGATCGCCGTCGCGATCCTGAAACATGGACAACGTCGTGTCGTTGACGAGACCGTCCTTGGTCGTGAGGTTCGTGAACGTTGTTCCATCGTAGCGATAGACCCCGGCATCGATCGTGCCCACCCAGACGTTCTGGTCGCGATCCTCCATCAGGCTGAAGGCGCGGTGTCGCCGCAGGTTCGACTGATTCGTGACGTTGAGGAACGCCGTGCCGTCGACGCGCATCAGCCCGCTCCACGTCGCAAGCCAGACCCGGCCTTGGCTGTCCTCGAGCACGTTGCGTGTGATGGTCCGGGGGCCGTGATCCGTACGAATGCTGGTGGATTCGTGGAAGTACGGGTCCACGTCCGGGGCCTCGACGTCGGAATCGGGAGCGACCTTCCCAGCATCACTCTTGGCGACGTCGCCGGGCTCAGTGGCACACGCGCACAGTGCAGTCAGGGCGAACCACGACCCGAGGATCAGAATTCGGTTCGGCCCGCAAGGGGACGTGGGCTTCGGTTCTGTTCGCATGGGGCTCTCCTCGGGTCTCCGTGAGGATGTCCAAGGAGGCCCTTCGGATTGCAGCGAAGGCGGGATTCCGTGCTTCGCTGCGCACCGTCCATCCCGAGTGACGAACCGGTTCAGCGCTCCGGGTTCGTCATCCAGGTCTCGCGGTTCTCAGTCCAGGTGGCGATGGCCTCGGTGTGGTTCTGATTCGGGTCGGCTTCGTCCCAGGCCGCGTACAGCTCGAGGAGCCGTTCCATCGCCATGCGCGGATGACCACGGCTGGTCGTTTCCCCCAGGGTCGGCATGGACTCGCTGGTGAACATCCACTCCGCGGCCGCGAGCAATTCACGCTCGGCGTCCGCAAAGCGTCCGCGATGCATGTGGAGGACTCCCGTCAGGCTCTGCAGTTCGCGCGCATGCCAGGAGTCCCCGGGCCAAGCGTCACCGGCGAGCGTGCGAGCTTCCTGGAAGGCAGCTTCGGCCTCGTCGAATTGACCTGCGGAGATCAGGTGCGAGCCCAGGTTGACGATCGCCCAGGCCGTCCAGGCGTCCTCGACCTTGTCGTTCCCGCGCAAGGCGGTCACCAGATCCTGCATCGCCTTGGTTCCAGCCTCGGCTTGACCGTTGGCTCGTGCGGACTCGGTGTAGTGGAGGTGGACCTGAATCGTCGCTTCTTCGGTGGGCCCGAACGCAGCGAGGACCTGGTCCTTGGCCTCTTCGATCAGAGGCAGGGCGTCTGCTTGGCGACCGACGTTCTGGAGTCCGATGGCCAAGTTGGCGCGGCACCCGACCGTGTACGGGTGGGCGTTCGTGGACATGGTCTCACGCAACTCGAGTTGTTTCTCGAGCCACGGCAGCGCGCCCTCGTAGTCGTACTGCAGTTCGAACACGGTGACCACCTGGTTCAGGATCAGCATCGAGTACTCGTGCTTCTCTCCGAGGTGTTGGCGAACACTCTTCCAGCAATCGAGGATCTCGGCCTGGCTCTCCTGCATACGACTCACACGCTTCAAGCAGGTGGCGAGCGAATACGTCGCGGTAACCTTGCGCGGTGAATCGACCCCATCGCTGCGCTCCGCTTCTTCTTTGAGCAGAGCCCAGGCCTCGCAGGCTTCTTCGAGGCGACCGGTTGCTTGCAGGCATTGGGCGAGGGGCCAATGGACCGCCAGGGTTTGAGCGTGCGAAGCGCCCATGATTTCTTGTTTGCCGGCCAGGCTCTCTTCGAGGATCGGGATGGCTTCCTCGTACTTCTTCTGCGTGTGGAGCATGATCCCGACGTTGCCCAACGACGTGAGCGTGTTGCGATGCATGGGCCCCAAAGTGCGGTTCAGGGCTTCGTAGGCCGCGCGATAGGCCGCTTCGGCCTCATCGAACTTCTCCTGCTTCTCGAGCGAGTAGCCGATGTTGTTGCGGATCACGAAGACGGCCGCGTCGTCTTCACCAAATCGATCGATCCTCGACTGAAGGCTCAGCTGCAGCAGGGGTTCGGCCTCCTTGTACCGACCGCGATCGAGCAGGACCTTGACCAAGGAGGACCGGGCTTCGCTGGTCACGTTGTGATCCACGCCCAGCTTCTCGGACAGGGCCGCGTGGACCGCTTTCAGCTCCTCGCTGGCCCGGCTTCGCTTACCGGTTCCCGCGAGGACTCGGCCGAGACGTTCGCGGGTCACCAGGGTATCCAGGTGATCCTCACCGTTGAGGTCGGTGAAGCCCTCCAAGGCAGACTCGAGGATCGGCTGTGCATCCGACCAGCGCTGTCGTCCGAGGTAGGCCGAACCCAGGTCGCGCATGAGCATCAGGGTCTGGTGATGGGTGTCCCCGATCGCGGAGCGAATGTACTCGAGACTGGACTCGTAGATCGGAATGGCCTTCATGTCGTCACCCCGCGTGGAGTAGATGTTGGCCAGTCGCGCGCGCGCGATGTTCCAGTCCAGAGTGCAGGGCTCCCCGCATGCTTCCAGGATGGCCAGGACGCCCAAGCTGATCTCTTCCGCCTCTTCGTAGGAGCCCAAGTGCATCAACGTGAGCGCCATGGTGTTGCGCATGACGAGGACCTCGTGAGCGTCCTCCTTCAAGTGGAGCTTGGCGAGGTCGTCGGCCCTGTTCAGGTGTTCGAGCGCCTCCTGATATTCCCCTTTGCTCATGAGGATGGCGCCCATGGCCGACTCGGCACTGAATTTCTCCCGGGGACGATCGGCGATGTCTGCGTAGACCATGTCGAGAGCTTCTTGCGCTTGCTCTTCGGCCAGATCGATGTCGCCCAAAGAGAGTGCCTGGCTGCTGGCGAGCAGGAGCGAGTTCATCACGTGATCGCCACCCAAGACCTTCTCGGACTTCATCAGGGCAAGCGCTCGCTCCTGTGCATCCACGGCGTCCCTGGAGATCCCAAGCTGCTGCATGGAACGGGCCAGGTGCTGCAGGAGGAAGGCCTGGGTGACCGTGTCGTCCTTGAACTCCGTCTCGATCGCCAGTTGAGTCGGCCCGAGGATCGAATCCCGCATGACGTTGAAGGCGACAGTGATCATGTTGACGCCTTCGAGCATCGACTCGGCCTCGGAGCGGCGCTCCTCGGGAATCTGTTGCATGAGCGTCTCGCGAATCACGGCGGCCATGCCGGGCACGTCCACGTGATCGAGGCGACTCCGCTGGAAGTCGGTGACCTTCTCCAGTTCCGAGGCGCGCTGGACGGCCTGCTCCTCGGCACGCTTCGCGCGGTCCCGTTCGTCCTTCGCAATGGCCTGCTGGGCCTCCGCATGGGCGCGAGCTTCGGACTCCGCGACGAGGGCGTTCGATTCGGCGACCAGGGCTTCCGACTTCTCGGCGAGGGCCAGGGATTCCGCAGCCAGGGCTTCCGACTCCGCAGCCAGAGCCTGGGACTTCTCGCCGAGCGCCGTCTCGAGCTCCAATCCGCGCTCATGCGCCTCCCACCAGCCCCAGCCTGTGCCGATCGATCCGCCGATGAGCAGCATCGTGATCGCGGCGACCGTGATGACCGTTCCCTTCCGGCGACGCACGAACTTACGCATGCGATAGGCGGCGCTGGGCGGCGCGGCCTCCACGGGTTCCATGCGCAGATGACGTTCGAGGTCCAGCGCCAGGCTGGTCGCCGAGTCGTAGCGGCGGTCGCGCTCCTTCTCGAGCGCCTTCATCACGATCCAGTCGAGGTCTCCGCGCAGGCGCTTGGAGAGCAGTTGGGTGTTCGAGTCGGTGCTGGCCGTACTCGCGTCGGACGCGTGGCGCGTGGTCACCCGTGTGGAGGGGCGCACCGGATCATCCTCGCGGATCGTGCGCAGCAGCTCCATGTAGCCCTTCTCGAGCAGGGCCCGCAGGTCGAAGGGTCGATACCCGGTGAGCAGTTCGTACAGAAGGACCCCCAGCGAGTACACGTCGGCGCGCGTGTCGATATCGCTGCTGGTCATGTCGGCCTGTTCGGGCGCCATGTACTCCGGCGTTCCGATGATCTGGGCCTCCTGCGTCATGAACGTCTTCTCGGTCAGCTCCGCGCTGGTGGCCTTGGCGATGCCGAAGTCGATGACCTGCGGGATCGGAATGCCGTCGAGCTCGGCCACCAGCACGTTGGACGGTTTCAGATCCCGGTGAATCACGCCCTTCTGGTGTGCGTGCTGAACGGCCTCGCAGACGTGCACCATCAACTCGATGCGATCCCGCAGGCCGAGCTGATTGCGGTCGCAGTAATCCGTGATCGGGATTCCCTGGACGAGCTCCATCACGAAGTACGGCCGGCCGTTCGCCGTGGCGCCGCCGTCGAGCACCTTGGCGATGAACGGGTGATCCATCAGGGCCAAGGCCTGCCGCTCGGCCTCGAATCGCACGACGACTTCCCGGGTGTCCATCCCGAGCTTGATGATCTTGAGGGCGACCTCGCGCTTGACGGGCTGCTCCTGTCGCGCACGCCACACGGTGCCCATGCCACCCTCACCGACCTTGTCGATCAGCTCGTAGCGGTCGACGACATCGCCGGCCTTCTCGCCCAATTCCGGGTTCGTGGCGTCCATCGGTTCCGGTCGGTCGTCCCGCTCTTCGTTCTGGGGTGTGTCCACGTTGTCGCTCCTCGATGGCCTCGACCCGAATCAGGGCCGAGTGTTGTATCTGCAAGATCGTTCCAGATCCTACCTGGGAGCTCAAGACTTTGTGCGGACCAGCTATTCGTGCTGGGGCATCGAGGATCGTGGAGAAGAGGTCGCTGAGAAGGTCGACACGACCGCGAGCCAATCCTCCTTGCTCGAGTCTTGAACGATGCGTTCTCAGAATGGGGCCTCCTCCTCGCCTCGGCCCGACAACTGGACCAGGTGACGAACGCCGCTTCATTCTGCGAGATCCGTGAACTGCTGGATTGCGGTCCGTGCTGCAGGAATAGCAAGGTCTGGTGTGTAGACCACATACGCGGCCTGCACTCCGGCGAGTGCTGGCGCCCAGGTGGATGAGTCGTCCCAGTCGAAAAGCATGTCCGCGGTGAGGGATCCGCGATGTATGGGAATCCCTAGGTCCTTCAGCCGCTCGGCTACACGGCGGCCTGTCTTGCCCGTTGCGGTAAGGATGAGCTTGAGTGAGTGGTGGTTCTGCGTGGTTGTTTCGTGCGTCGATGTGGTTGGTCGAATTCAAAACGCCCAGGAAATGTTCAGCGTTCCGTAGTCCGTGCTCTGTCTCTGCGTCTCGAACGAATCGGTGAAGGAAGTCAGCAGGTAGCCCACCGTGCAGTCGCTCACTCGCAGCGTCGCTCCGATCGAGACGAAGCCCACGCTCGACTTGGAGTCGACCGAAGGGCTATCACGAAAGACGGTGCCGTCGAGTGGAAGGTAATGACCCACGGCAAAGCCCCCTGCTCCGATGTAGGTGCTCAGCGACCAGTCCTCATCGAAACCGCCTTCGATGTCGACGAACGGGTCCACGCCACGGCGAACGGAGAGAAGTCCGATCGAGGCCGGTAGATTCCAGCCGAGCTCGCCGTAGACCGCCGCCGAGGCGCCGGTGAAGTAGTTTCCGACTCCAGCACCCACGAGAGGCACGAGTCGGAGCTGTGCGTTGTCGGACAGATCCCGCGTGAACAGTTCGTATCCGACGGTGTAGTCGACGTTCAGGATCGGTTCGTTCGGGAGTTGCGATCCCCAACCCAACGGTTCTGCGGAACCGATGAGGCTGTGTACCTTCTTCTGCACCTCTTTCGCTTGGGCGGCCGGACCGACGACGCCGAGTCGCAGGTTCCAGGCATGTGTCACCTTTCGTGTTCGCGCGTACAACGTGCTGTCGAGGAACAGGACTCCGGCGTAGGGCTGATCATCCGCAGGCGGTACAGCCGGGCCGATGTCGTCGGGTGTGAAGATCTCCTGTCCGATGGTCCAGGCCGAGAACACCTGGCAGTTCGCATTGCCGATGTGAGGCAGGAACGACCAGAAGTCGACCCAGCGACGTTGCAAGCTGCCCTCCGTGTAATTCCGATGCTCGGCCGATTGGAACGTCAGTCCGAGCCCCTTCGTGTAGTTGTTGTCCGACCCGGTGAACGTGTCGTTCTCGAGCGTCCAGGAGATCGTCGTGCGCGGGTTGGACTGATTCGTCGTGGCGCGGGGGGCTGAGCACCCCGTCGTAAGGAGCAAGATCGTGACGGTCCAAGAGAGGGGGAGTTGGCACGGGAGCATCAAGACTCCCCCTTGGAGGTCATGACATTCCACTCGTCTTGCGTGAAGCGTGGCGTGATGTGCTGCGGGCAATTCCAGTCGAAGGCCACGACGTGAAAGACGACCACGCGTTCGATGCGAGCGGCATAGGCCTCGTCCCGAACTTTCTCGAGGAGATCCGGGTGTTCATTGGCGTCGAACACCTCCGTACGGGCCATGACCTTCAGGCGGCGTTGATTCGCATAGTCCATGAAGAACAACGCGACTCGATCATTCTCCGTCAGGTTGCCCGTGCTGATGTACTGCCGGTTCCCACGGAAGTCCGCGAAGCCCAACGTCGCGTTGTCGAGCACATTTAAGAACCCGGTCGGGCCTCCGCGGTATTGAACATAAGGCCAACCATCGGCATTGACCGTCGCCATGTAGAAGCCGTCACGTGCAGCGATGAAGTCGGCCTCGGCGAAGGACAACCGATCGTCGTCGAGATCGAACGTCTTGTCGTTCGCGCCGGCTGCGCGCGCACCGAAGTGCACTTGCGACTCCTTGACGGCGTCGGTGAAGCTCAGTTGGAGGTACTTGTGAGACACGTCAGACCCCCAACTCGCTCAGGCTCGCGTGGTCGGCTGGGCGCGGACCCGAACGGTCCCAGTGGAACAACCGCTCGTGCTCGGCAATCGCGACGTCGTTGATACTGGCTTGTCGCCATTCCATCAGGCCGTCCTTGTCGAACTCCCAGTTCTCGTTCCCGTAGGACCGAAACCACTCACCTTCCGCGTTGTGCCATTCGTACTGGAAGCGGACCGCGATTTGCGACCAACCGAAGGCCCAAAGCTCTTTGATCAATCGATAGTCGAGCTCTCGTTCCCACTTGCCATGAAGGAATGCGACAACGGCTTCACGACCCTCGAGGAACTCGCTGCGATTGCGCCAACGCGTCTCCGGTGAGTAGGCCAATGCGATGCGTTCGGGGTCACGTGAGTTCCAGGCGTCCTCGGCCAGGCGCACCTTGCGGACGGCTATCTCGTAGGTGAAGGGGGGGATGAGAAGGTTGCTCACGGTGGCCTCGACTTGCAGAGGGGAAGGAACGCGTGAGGCGATGGCTGTGCCGG